>Ga0055584_100000015_pt1 | contig 135379 bp, 103 predicted proteins | sample OSDHelmetaG_FD_58716 | JGI IMG/M metagenome (GOLD analysis project Ga0055584, IMG submission 58716) | Pelagic marine sediment microbial communities from the LTER site Helgoland, North Sea, for post-phytoplankton bloom and carbon turnover... | ecosystem: Environmental > Aquatic > Marine >... | reverse complement strand
GCGAGACCAACATAAATCGCGCAGCCCACCAAAGGCGAAACAGCATCTCGCTTCCAGTTTGCGATGTCGGCCCGGCGATCCATGTCATAAGTCTCATTGAAGTGCCAGTACAAAAGAGTGTAGAGACCAATCACCAGCACAGGCACAACAACACCCAACACTGCCCCAATCAAACCGGCAATGATTCCACGACCAATGTTCATTCCATCTTTTCATGTTGAAATTTAGGAACCAAGAATATCGAACCTCGTCAGACACGTTACAAACCGGAATCAGACTCATTCTCACATGATACTTGACGAATCTTTACTCAACAGTGAAGTGAAAGAATAAGGATCCTCTAAACTCAGAAACCTGGCAAATTGAAATCCCAACGGAATTACCCAGAACGGTGAAGAGAGAGAAAAATAATTCTCTACTTCATGTGGAGTGTGTGCCTGAGTTAAAGTAATTTTCACAAACACCTTACGGCAATTCGGTCGCGCCCATCAGATACCGGTCGCACTCGCGAGCCGCACCGCGGCCTTCGTTGATGGCCCACACAATCAGGCTTTGGCCGCGTCGGCAGTCGCCGGCAGCGAACACGCCTTCGATGTTTGTCGTGTACTGCTCGTGCTCGGCTTTGAAGTTCGAGCGGGCATCCGTTTCCAGATTGAGCTGCTCGCTGATGATATGCTCGGGGCCTAAGAACCCAAGCGCCAGAAAGACCAGATCACATTCCAGCACTTTTTCAGAACCGGGAACCACGCTGAACGGAGGACCGTTCTCGACCGGTTTGGACCAGTCGACTTCGCAGATCTTGAGACCCGTCAAATTGCCTTGCGCATCGCCGGTAAATTCGACCGTTGACATCTGGAACATCCGCGGATCTTTTCCAAAGGTGGCAGCTGCCTCTTCATGACCGTAGTCAACACGGAATATTTTCGGCCATTGAGGCCAGGGGTTATTCGCGGCACGTTCATCCGGTGGTTGTGGCACAATTTCCAGGTTGATCAGGCTTTCGCATTTCTGCCGCATCGCGGTCCCCAGGCAGTCATTTCCTGTATCACCACCGCCGATAACCACAACTTTCTTACCTTCCGCGTTGATAAAGTTTTCCACGGGTGAATTCTGAAAATGGGTATTATTCAGACCCGATTCCAAAAGGCTCTGCGTATTCTTCGATAAATATTCCATCGCAAAATGCACGCCTTTAAGATCCCGTCCCGGAATTGGCAAATCGCGAGGTTTGGTGGCACCGGTGCAAATCACGACAGAGTCAAAGTCTTTCATCAGTTGATCAGCCTTGATGTCCACGCCGATAGAAGTATTGGTGACAAACTCCACCCCTTCGTCGACCAGCAAATCAACGCGTCGTTGAACAATCCATTTTTCCAGCTTCATATTGGGGATACCATACATCAGTAATCCACCAATACGATCATCGCGTTCATAGACGGTCACGCTATGGCCAGCCTGGTTAAGCTGAGCGGCAGCAGACAGTCCTGCAGGACCAGAGCCGATTACAGCCACTTTCTTGCCAGTACGAACCTGGGGAGGATTCGCCACGACCCAACCCTGATCAAAAGCAAAATCAATAATCGAATTTTCGATATTCTTAATCGTTACCGGCGGCTCATGAATTCCCAGGACGCAGGCCCCTTCACAAGGTGCCGGGCAAACCCGACCGGTGAACTCGGGAAAGTTATTGGTCTTGTGCAAACTGTGGATGGCATCACGCCAGCGCCCATGATAGATATGATCATTCCACTCGGGAATCAGATTATTGATCGGACATCCAGACGCCATGCCGGCCAGAGTACTCCCTGTATGACAAAAGGGAATGCCGCAATCCATGCATCGCGCACCCTGATTTTTCAACTCGTCTTCTGTCAGATGATCGTGGAATTCGTTCCAGTCAAGAATACGCAATTCTGGTTTTCTATCTTCACCCAGTTCTCGGGGAAATTCCATGAAGCCTGTTGGCTTGCCCATAATTCTATCTCACTCAAAAAATATATTTGCTCTTATCTACCGAGGATGAAATGCGCTCTGAAAGACGTTCTATACTTTGATGGCACAGCAACGCCTTCTCAAAGATTAGACGACAACCTCTGCCTCTTCAGCCGCCAACTCCTCTAAAGCCCGTTTGTAATCGATGGGCATGACTTTCTTGAACTGCTCAAGTTCCGTCACCCAGTTATCAAGGATCGACTTGGCAACCGTCGAACCGGTAAATTTACGATGATTATCAATCAGCGTTTTCAGTTCTGCGATATCTTCCACATCTTTTACACTTTCCAAAGCAACGGTTTCCAGATTACAGTTTTGCAGCAGTAAACCGTGTGGATCGTAGACGTATGAAACACCGCCCGACATACCGGCTGCAAAGTTTCTTCCGGTTTCACCCAGAATCACAGCACGGCCGCCAGTCATATATTCACAACCGTGGTCACCAATTCCTTCCACAACCGCATGGGCACCAGAGTTTCTCACACAGAATCGCTCTGCCGCCTGCCCGCGAATATAAACCTCGCCTTCGGTCGCACCGTAAAGGTTCACGTTCCCGACGATGATGTTTTCCTGTGGCAGAAATGTGGAATTGACAGGTGGGTAAATGATAATTCTCCCCCCACTGAGTCCTTTACCCACATAATCGTTCGCATCCCCTTCATGTTCAATCGTGATGCCGTGTGCCAGCCAGGCGCCCAGACTTTGTCCGGCTGACCCTTTACTGTTGATGTGGATCGTTTCATCAGGCAAGCCGTCAGGTCCATTGTGTTTGGAAACTTCATGGCTCAGCATCGTGCCGAACGTACGGTCGGTATTCTTGAGTTTGATATCAACCACCACCGGCTCACCATTTTTGATCGCAGGCTGACACTGATCAATCAGGACATTATCCAATACGATTTCCAAGCCATGCTCTTGATCCCGCGTGCAGAATGTGCCGACATCAGGATGTGGTTTCTCTGCCACTCTTAAAATGGGTGTCAGATCCAGATGTTTCGCTTTCCAGTGTGTGATGCCCTCATCTAATTCCAGTACATCACTGCGACCCACCATCTCATCCATCGTACGAAAGCCCAGTTCCGCCATCAGTTCGCGGGCTTCTTGCGCCAGCAGGAAGAAATAATTCACCACATGATCGGGCTGACCGGCGAACTTTTTGCGAAGTTCCGGATTCTGTGTGGCAATTCCCACGGGACAGGTATTGAGGTGACACTTACGCATCATGATACAACCCATGGTAATGAGCGGACCTGTTGAGAAGCCGAACTCTTCGGCACCCAGTAAATTCGCAATTACAACATCGCGGCCCGTTTTTAACTGGCCATCGGTTTGCAATCGTACGCGGCTGCGTAAATCATTCATAACCAATGTCTGGTGTGTCTCAGCAATCCCCAATTCCCACGGTAAACCCGCATGCTTCACACTGGTTAATGGAGAGGCTCCTGTTCCACCAGAGGCACCTGAGATCAGAATATTGTCGGCGTGACCTTTGGCAACACCAGAGGCAATCGTTCCCACACCCACTTCCGAAACAAGCTTCACACTGATCCGCGCGCTCGGGTTCGAATTCTTCAGGTCGTAGATCAACTGAGACAAGTCTTCAATCGAATAAATGTCATGATGCGGAGGCGGACTGATCAACCCCACACCCGGAGTCGAATGTCGGACCGAGGCAATAATTTTATTGACCTTATGTCCGGGCAATTCGCCCCCTTCTCCCGGCTTGGCACCCTGTGAGATCTTAATCTGTAATTCATCCGCATTGGTCAAATACCAGCTGGTAACACCAAATCGACCAGAGGCGATCTGCTTGATCGCGGAGCGTTTGGAATCTTTGTTTTCCAGAGGTGTAAAGCGGCTGTAATCTTCGCCCCCTTCTCCCGTGTTACTTTTGCCGCCCAGTCGATTCATGGCAATCGCCAGCGATTCATGTGCTTCGGCAGAGATCGATCCATAGCTCATGGCGCCTGTGCAGAAACGCTTCACGATTTCTTCAACAGGCTCCACTTCTTCCAGGGGGATCGACGTCCGTGATTTGAATGTCAACAAACCTCGCAGGTGGCAATCGCGGGTCGTCTGTTCGTTGACCTCTTTTGCAAACTGCTTGTAAGCGTTTTTGTCACCAGAGCTGGCGGCTGCCTGTAGATTGGCAATATTTTCGGGTGACCAGGAATGCTTTTCACCATTCGCACGCCAATGATAGACGCCCGGATTCTGCAAACCAGGCACTTGATACTGATCTCGCTCGGGATAGCCGATCTCATGCCGCATTTCGCATTCCTGAGTGATCACATCGAAACCAATGCCCTTAATGCGACTGGCAGTTCCCGCAAAACAGGCATCGATGACTTCCTGATTCAAACCGACGGCTTCGAAAATCTGCGCACCTTTATAACTTTGCAGAGTCGAAATCCCCATTTTGGCCATCACTTTCAGCATGCCTTTGCTTACACCCATACGGTAAGCGGCCACGATGGAATCGCGATCCCATTCTGCGGCATCGAGTTCTCCGACTTCCAGTGAATGCCATAAAGATTCAAACGCCATATAAGGGTTGATCGCATCAGCACCGTAACCGAACAACAGACAATGATGATGCACTTCCCGAGCTTCACCCGTTTCCAGCACAATCCCAATTTGCGTTCGCTGTTCGTTACGTACGAGATGATGGTGAATCGCACCACAGGATATAAGGGTCGGTAATGCAATTCGATCTTTATTCACAGCACGGTCTGACAAAGTAACTAAACTGAAACCAGCGACAATCGCCTGTGATGCCTCTTCTCGAATCCGATCTAAGGCGGCTCGAAATCCGGCTTCCCCTTCTGACTTGGGATAAGTCACATCGATCGTTTTATTTTTCCAGCCTCGGTAATTCATTGACTTAATGGCTGCCAACTCTTTATTACTGATGATCGGCTCTGGAATTAAGAGACGGTGGCACTGCGACTCCGTTGATTCCAGCAGGTTTCCTTCCGGGCCGATATAACACTCGAGTGACATAATCACTTCTTCACGAATCGAATCGATGGCCGGGTTCGTCACCTGTGCAAACAGTTGGTGGAAGTAATCGTAAAGCAAACGTGATTGGTCACTCAGACAAGCCAGAGCCGCATCATTGCCCATAGAGCCAATCGGATCCTTCTTGGCTTTGATCAGAGGAATCAGCATGAATCTGAGAGTTTCAAAGGTAAACCCGAATGCCTGCATGCGCGAGAGTAGCTCTGCTTCTGGAATTTCCTCCAGTTCATCAGCCGGTGGAATATCCTGCAGATGAATTCGCTGATTCTGAAGCCATTCATGGTAAGGACGCTTGGTAGCATACTTTTCCTTGAGCTCTTCATCGGGAATCAGACGGCCTTCTTCGAAGTCTACCAGGAACATTTTCCCGGGTTGCAGCCGACCTTTTTCCTTCACGATCTTGGGATCGACTTCCAGCACACCAACTTCGCTGGCCATGATGACACGGTCATCATGCGTCACATAGTAACGGCTGGGTCGTAAACCATTCCGGTCCAGGACAGCACCAATACACTGGCCATCGGTGAAAGAGACCGAAGCAGGCCCGTCCCATGGTTCTTGAAGTGAAGAGTAATATTCATAAAAGGCGCGCTTGGCTACCGAAATCGAATGATGATTCTGCCAGGCTTCGGGAATCATCATCATCATGACTTCCGGCAAAGGACGGCCGGACATCAATAACAATTCCAACGCATTATCAAAGTTTCCAGAGTCGGAACAGTGAGGCTCAATAATCGGGAATAACTTGTTGATGTCTGACCCAAACAGATCACTGGACATCTTGCCCTGTCGTGCATACATCCAGTTCGCATTGCCACGCAGCGTGTTGATTTCTCCATTATGTGCCATGAAACGACAAGGCTGTGCGCGATCCCAACTGGGAAACGTATTCGTCGAAAATCGCGAGTGCACCATTGCCAGATGACTTTTGAAGTCTTCGTCCTGTAAGTCCGGATAGAATGGCATCACCTGATCGGGGGTCAGCATTCCTTTATAAACGACCACTTTGGTAGAAAGCGAACAGAAGTAGAACATCAAACCCTGCGGTAGATCTCCTTCTCGCAACTGGCGGCTGGATAACTTCAGAATAATATAAAGCTGTCGTTCCAGATCATCCTGATCAGACACTTTTCCATTTGGCGTCGAGATAAAAACCTGCTCCATATGAGGCATGGCACGCACTGCGGACGGGCCGATGTCCGCTTTTTCGGGAGAGACAGGCAACTCGCGCCATCCACGAATCACAAGACCCTGATTATGGACGGCTTCTTCGACGACCTTTTTACAATGCTCACGCTGCGCGACATCGGTGGGTAAGAAGACGACCCCCATGCCGTAATTTCCCTGTTGGGGGAGCTCAAAATCCAAGTCCTGTTTGACAACCCTGCTCAGAAACTCATGAGGCATGGAAACCAGAATACCGGCACCATCGCCTGTATTTTCTTCACAGCCACACGCACCGCGGTGAGTCATATGGCGCAGCATCTCATCGGCATCAAGCACAATTTGATGCGAACGCTCGCCTTTAATGTGGGCTACAAACCCAACCCCGCAACTGTCATGCTCGAATTCCGGATCGTAAAGTCCATGCGCTTCCGGCAAACTCCCTGTCCGGAATAGGGAATTGCGATCATTCTTGCTGGAATCAGTTCCACGTCGAACGGTTCGACTCTTCATCTTACTTCACCATTCAAACTAATGTTTAACAAAATCGATGCCGAACGGCACCCTGTTATTGCGAACGAATTTCGCACTCTTTTTCAGGAATCACATCAACTCTCCATCAAAATGATGTCTTCCTTCACCAGCCTGCGCCGGTACTTTTTTCTGCCGAAGATTTACCAGTGGTTTCCTGAGCTGCTTTTATCGGGAACGTTCCCGCAACTCAAAATCACTGGATCCATCAGAATCTCTTCTGATTACTCACGCGCTATCAAAGGACCGAACGAAAAAGCATCTTTACTGGAAGACTGATCTCTTCCAGATGCGGATGCCTCGGCCGATTCTATGCGAGCGAGAGAGAAATTAGCGGGGTCTTCATGCAAGACTTCTATGAACTTCGAAACCACATCGGGTATCGATTTCTGCTTTTTTTGAATGATTCCGATCGGGCGAAACCATTCGACCTGTTCCAGGTGTACCACATTCAATGAATGATCCTGAACTTCCTTCATCACCGTAGGAAGAGGCAGAATAGCGAGGCCTGCTTCCGCTTCGACGGCACGTTTAATGTTTTCAATGTTATCAAATTCATGAATCAACTGGACATGCACACTGGATTTTCTTAACCAGCGATCTATCTTCTGTCGAACGACTAATTCAGATGTGAATGCCACGAAAGGCTCATCTTCAATCTCACTGACCGCACAACTTTCTCGATCAGCCAGATTATGATCCGGGTGAACTACAAGCACCATTGGCTGTTCCTGCCACAAGATACTCGTAAGATCTTTCTCTTCTTTGGGAAATGAAACCAGACCCAGATCTGCCTGGTTTTCACATACTCTCTGATACACTTCATCCGGATGCAAATAATCTAATGTGATCATGACTTCAGGATAAAGATTTTGAAAATGCTCAACATAGTCAGACATCTGAGCCAGACCCACCGAGTAGATCGCAGCGATTCTCACTCGGCTTTTCGTTTGACCCACAGTGCTTCTAACTTGCGCTTCCACCTGCTCGAACGACCTTAACAACTGCTGGCAACCATCAAAATAAATCTTACCAGCCGGAGTGACTTCAAAGGGCCGCTTGGAACGATCGATCAACTGCGCACCGAGTCGTTTTTCCAATGCATGTACTGCCTGACTGGCTGCAGATTGAGACACACGACGAACCTCAGCAGCTTTAGAAAAGCTGCCTTGAACGACGACATCACAAAAAAGCTCAGCATTACGAAGGTGCATAAGAGACGAAACCGGTTCGATTTATAAGGAAAACTAATAATGATATGATTGAAGTATCTTAATTTCGAATACGAGCCAGTTTAAATATCAAACATGCGATAAGTCAAGCGCACGCACTCCTGAAAATAACTGGGTTAAACCTTATGAAATTGCCTATTTACACAAATCCAATATGATAAAACACTTATCATTGAGAGTCTGAGTCGAAACTAGACTCAAAAACGCCCCTTCACACGACAAACTCTTCCACAAATGAAGCAATAGCAGGGTAAAAGCACTCATTGCTCACCACTTACTTTAATCCGGACACCGATGATTGGCGTTGGTTGTATTAATAATACTGATAGTAACGCCAACAGGCAGGTAGATCCGATCTCCCCGCCATCCCCGAACTCTGGTTCTGTTCTGAATTCGTAAAGTCAACTACTCGAAACAGAGAGATCTGAAACGAAGACAGAAATACCGAGTCGAACCAAATTTATGAATTGTAAAAGACAATATAGTCTGCAAACCTACTCAACTCGTTCTGACATGGATAACATCAGTATTCAGTACAGTAAGGGAATGCCGTAACCATGTTCATACCCCGTCTTTCTCTTTCACTCGATCATTCGAATTAAGGAACTCTGATGAAGAAACACTTCTCATTTTTGACCCTGTTAATCTTGGCGGTAACGCTTCCCCTGCTCTCTGGATGTAGTAAACCTGCCGAAGAAAGTGCACAAAAACCGGTTCAGCCTCCAAAAGCACTGGGTCCCGATGAGACCATGCAGGCCTTGATCGATGGCGTTAATAACCAGCAAATGGAAGCCCTCTGGAATTTTCTTCCCGCCAGTTACCAGACTGATGTGAATGGGCTGGTACACGAATTTGCCGGCAAGATGGACCTTGAAATGTACAACGGCACATTTCAGACCCTTCAGCGTGTCACCAAACTTTTGAAAGACAAAAAAGAATACATCCTCAAAAACCAGACGATGAAGGGACTTCCCGTACCTCCCGAAAAAGTAACCGAATTCTGGGAGCCAACCGTAGGGTTGTTAAGCGCAATTGCCCAGAGCGATCTTTCCAGCCTGGAGAAGCTCAAAAGTTTTGATGGCGGAAAATTCCTCTCCACCAGTGGCAACCAGATCGCAAAACAGGTTGTCAGCATCTCAGAGATGCTTCCCAAGAAAGAAGGGGCACTCAGTTTTTCCGAAAAAATGAAACAGACGAAAATAACAGTCGTCTCCAGCGAAGGCGATACTGCGACGATTAAAATCGAAGCGCCGGGAGAAGAGTCCAAGGAAGAAGCGATGGTGAAAGTCGAAGACAAATGGATTCCCAAAAACCTGGCAGATAACTGGAATTCCAAAATGGATGACGCTCGCAAAAAACTGGCAGAACTGACGCCAGAAAAAGTGACCGCTCAGAAAGAACAAACACTGGCTGGCATCAAAAAAGTAAATGAAGTTCTGGCTTCGCTGGAAACCGCCAAAACCGAGGAAGAGTTTAACAAAACTCTCAATCCGATCGTTGCCCCGGTTGCGATGCTCGCCCCGATGCTCATGATGCAGATGGGGCAATCAATGATGGGCGCGCCTCAGAATCAGGGTGGACCCAGTCTGGGACAGCCTGCTCCCGTCGATCCAAATACAGTTGTGTCAATTGTGATTGCTAAAAAACTGTCGAATGCAGAGCAAGATCCGATAATCGAACAAATTCTGAAAACAGCCGATGATTCGAATAATATTAGAATCGCACCGATTGCGGCAGGTGACCTTACCGTTTTCCGAGTTTCTCCCGTAACGGATCTGGATGGATTTGCCAAGAAGATCAAATTTGGCAAGACTACCAAAGTCGATCCCAAGTCGCGGACGATTACCGTGGAACTTAGTAAGTAAACATCCCTGTTTACTTACTCTCCAATACGAAAAAAGGCCACTTCCCGTGAACAGGGGAAGTGGCCTTAACTTTTGCTGGTTTGCGCAGCAATCACTTAAATTCGCTGGGGAATATTAAGCAGCCTCTGAGATGTCTTCTCCACCTTCATCAGAGGCTTCTACTTCCCACTCATCTTCAGCTGATTCTTCAGATGTTTCTTCCTCAGTCTCTTCCTCGTAAACGAGATAGTAAATCTCATTCATTGCTTCTTCGAGAAGGGAGCTGATATTTTCGCTACCAGTAGATTCGATCAATGTCTCCAGTTGGGCGACCACACGATCGACTTCTTCACTGGTGATTTCTTCAAACTGCTCTTCAACTTCTTCTGACATCGTTACCTCCATGTCCTGTGTTTGATAACCATAAGCAGGAAAACCATGAATAATTTATCGGTTTTCCTAGCTTAAAGCATTAGCACTGCCCTGTGCAAAAATTACCAGGCAAATCAACAAACAATCCATTTTAGAGATTTGCCTTCCGAATTAATTTTCAACTGACTCTGTCGGAAAAAATTCACGACTTCTTTTTCTTTTTTGAATCTTTCTTTGCGGTTGTTTTTTTCTTGGTTTTCTGTTTCTTTTTCTCTTTTTTGACGGACTTTTCACCAAAAATCTGGTCCCATCCTTTCGAATAGTCATCTGTCGAACCTGTGTGGACCGTATATCCCGTCACTTGAGCTTTCTCCCTAAAAAAATACAATCGAAGTTGGTTTACCAGTTAGGTAAATTATTTATGAAAGCAGAATTTGTGGCAAGCCTAATTATGGGTCGGGCCACTGGCAAAAATCTGTTTCAGAGAAATTGATATCAGTCTGTCAAAAAGAGCAAGATCAGGATCCCGGCATGGACAAAACACGAAAATACCCCTGTTACGCCGTCATTTTCAGATCCACACAGACCGATTGTCAGGAAGGATATACCGAAACTGCAGCTCGCATGGAAGAACTGGCCCGTCAACAGGCAGGATTCCTCGAAATACAGTCCTTTCGTTCACCTGCAGGAGAAGGTGTCACGATTTCGTACTGGAAGGACCTGCCTTCCATTCAAGCCTGGAAACAGAACCCAGAACACCAGACAGCACAACAACTTGGGAAGAAAAAATGGTACGAGAACTATACGATCGAAGTGGCCAGAATCGAATCTGCTTCCCACTTTTCACAGAACGGACCTGAGCTGGATACACCCCGTTCTTCTTGATCAGCTTTCGACTATTTTTTCTTCTTCTTTTCCTGCCCCGCTTTCTTGGCCTTGTCTTGCTCTGCTTTCTTTTCCGCTTTCTGCTTCTGCATTTCGTTCTTTGACTTTTTCGATTTTTCTAACTGGAAAAACGATTTTCCAATCGTGCGAGGGAACTCATTATTCGAAAGTTGTGTATCAGCGGTCTCCCGATGTGGGTCAAGCGACAACTTCTTCAGAGGTTTCTCGGTTAAAATCAATTTCGAGACACTCTGATTATTATGACGCCAGATCTCCGCAGGAATTCTCAGCATCTTCGTCGAATCATCGTTAAATGTCAGCTTTAAAACTACCGGCATCACTAGACCACCGTGATTTTTCAGATCGACCAGATAGAAGTACTTCTGCGTTTCAAGGAGTTTCTTTTCTTCTGCTTTCAACTGTTTGAGATGAGATTCGAATTTCTTTCGATCTGCATCGGTCACATTCAGATCATCAAACTCATTATAAAAATCTTTCAACTCCGGAAACTGATCGGTTCGTTTCGCAAGCTTTTTATTACGAATTTTGGAAAGTGATTCGGGTTCTTCCTCTCGTGCCTTTTTACGACGCACCTTATCAACATACGGATCCCCAGTTTCCAGTTGGTATTGCCTGATATTCTCTATCGCGAGGTCCGTGTGATCTGTCGTGTAAAACCAGCCTCGCCAGAACCAGTCCAGGTCCACGCCGGAGGCATCTTCCATCGTCCGGAAAAAATCGGCCGGTGTCGGACGCTTGAACATCCAGCGCCGCGAATATTCTTTGAATGCATAATCGAACAATTCCCGGCCCAGCACCGTTTCACGCAGAACGTTCAATGCGGTGGCCGGTTTGCCATAGGCGTTATTCCCAAACTGCAATATCGATTCCGAATTTGTCATGATGGGAACTTGATAACTGCCTTTCATGTAATTCACAATATTACGAGGCTCACCACGACGCGAGGGATAATCCGGCTCCCACTCCTGCTCTGTGAGGAATTGCAGGAAGGTGGTAATGCCCTCATCCATCCAGGTCCATTGCCGTTCATCACTGTTGACGATCATCGGAAAATAATTATGTCCTACCTCGTGAATGATCACTGAAATCAAACCATATTTGGTACGCTTGGAATAAGTGCCATCTTTTTCCGGCCTTGGGCCATTGAAACAGATCATGGGGTATTCCATGCCGCCTACAGGACCATTTACAGAAATCGCCACCGGATACGGATAAGGAAACGTGTATTTCGAAAACACATTCAGAGTATGAATGATGGCATGTGTGGAGTACTTGCTCCAGAGCGGCTCCCCCTCCTTAGGGAAATACGACATCGCCATCACTGGTTCTTTCTTCCCTTTCAGCCGATGTCCTTGTGCATCCCAGATAAATTTGCGCGAACTGGCAAAAGCAAAATCACGCACTCGATCCGCTTTAAAGATCCAGGTCTTTTTACCTTTCGGCTTTGATCCTTCGTTCTTTTTTGCTTCAGCGGGTGTCACGATAAACATCGGTTTCTTCGCCGTTTCCGCCTGCTTCAAACGTTTTTGCTGCTCTGCAGTCAACACCTCTTCTGGATTTTGCAAGCGACCTGTTGCCGCCACAATATGATCATCGGGCACGGTAATGCGCGTCAGATAGTTTCCAAACTCAAGCGTAAACTCGCCGCGTCCGAGAAACTGTTTGTGCTGCCAGCCGGTGTTATCCGTGTAAGCCACCATGCGCGGGAACCAGTGAGCGATCTCATAGAGAAAGTTTTTATCTTCTTCAAAGTATTCATACCCGGTTCGCGCAGGTCTGCTTTTGGAATCATTGATCAGATAACTCCAGGCAACCGAGAACTGCGTCTTTTCGCCACTTGCCAGTGGCCGTGGCAGATCGATGCGCATCATGGTTTTGATGATCGTATAAGGCAAAGGCTCCCCTTGAGCGTTGCGAACCGCCTCGATTTTCATGCTGCCATCGAAAACCTCTTTGGCCAGCAATTGCTTCATGGATTTATAACCCACTTTTCCCAGTGGCGAACTGGTGCCTGTACGATGCGCATCAGAATCATAAGAAAGAATATTGGTATCCAGTTGCAACCAGAGATAGCTCAAAGAGTCGGGAGAATGATTCGTATAGGAAATTTTTTCTGAGCCGATAATTTTCTGCAGTTTGTCATCGAGTTCCACATCGATTTCATAATCGGCCTTCTGCTGCCAATATTTTTGCCCCGGCGCTCCGGAGGCTGTTCGAAATCCATTTGGCGTCGGCAGAACTTCGTCTAACTGCCGGAATTTATCTTCCTGTTTGAATTTATTATTACTGACAACCTGACTTGATACGGTGGTCGCGCTGATCAACACCATCACCAGAGACATCAGTCCCGTAATCGAAGTCGTGCGATTGAAAGAATAGAAGTTCGTTTTCTCGGAATTCATCACAGTTAATTTTCTTTAATAATGCATTGAAAAATGAATACAAAGTCTCAAAACATGAGAACAGGCCCATTCTAACCGGATTCAGAAGGGAAATGGCAGGGTTTTTCCAGTGGACCACTCAACTTTCCCATGATGTCTTACGTTCAAATTACAGAATTTAACGGGCAAGAATTGTCAGGATTCTTTCCCAGGGCTGCATATAAGTCAGAAATGGAAGTCCATCCACTGTTGCTTCCCGTTGTTTCGTAACACCATCGACGGCGTTTGCCTCGCGCACCATCGACTCAAGTACCGTTAGCTGTTCCTCGCGCTGCCATTGAAACAGAACGTCCGTTTGATCATTCAAGAGTGCCACCGCAGCAGCCAGCGCCGAGGCACCCCAATTACTGGTACCCGCCACAATATTCCAGTCGGTAGCTACCCGGCAGGGAATCAGTCCGGAATAATCGGAGTCAATCCGACGATCCAGTTCTTCCCAGGAAACGGTGCCCATCCCGATTTCATTTCCGCCATCGCCCACACCGATCGTTCTGGCTTCCGGAAAAGATTCAGGCAACCTCTCAAATAATTGATGCAAAGGGGCAGTAAACTCATCGATGATTTCGCCGCGCATATTATGACAACGATCAAAATGGTCTCGAGGCACTTTCTTCTGAAATGCAGCTCGAGGAATATCAGAACAGATATCCGTTGATTCTCGCTCCTGAAGATCGAACGAATCCGGTGTATGGCTCGGACCCACTCGTTCGACAGAAATCAGATGACTGATGCTCTGTCGACTGAAATATGATTCCACCCACTCTGACTGATCCATTGAGAGAACATTGAGTTTGGAAGTGGGATAGGAAAAAGCCTCCACAGTCGATGCCACTACTGGCGCACACAACTCATCGGTGACGACTGATGTATTGATCCCACATGCCTCCAGGACCAGTGCCAGCAGGATGGCTCCTGGTGGTCCATCCGTTTCAGCAGCGGGTATCTCTGAGGAAGGAACATAAAATCCAGTGGTAATCACGACTTGTGAAGCATTTTGCTTCAATTCAAGAGCCGATTGAAGTAAATGATCATGACAGAGAGGCCCCGAGTGAACTTCCGAGCTTATCAGACCGCGTTTCCCCGGATCTCGGCGGATCAATCGATCAAATTCGCGAATGATTTCTGTGTGCGTATTGCCCATTCAAACCTGTTCACTTCCACCGGGCTCTGGAATATCTAACCAGAGCACGAGAGATCAGTGCGACTACAAATTGTCAAAGCCCATTCCCAGAGAAGTCGAAAAAAAACAGAGGAACTCTCTATTTGATCAGTTTACTCAGGTTTGTATTGAAACAATAGCCTGTGCCGATTGAAAAAAAGCGAGAAAAAAAATACCATATTACAAGTGTTTTTCCCGCGATTGGGACCACCTGCATTCAGACCTTCCTGCTTGTGAGAAAAGGTTTGCTTAAAGGAATCGCTGGTTGTCATAATGCCTGAGCATTGCCAGAATTACTTAAGTAATCAGGCTGTAGAGCCTCCCACCTCGCGCAAGCAAACCTGTCAGAAAATTTGTTGTGGTTATGAGTAAATCGGCCACAGTCATTTTCTCTAACTAAATGAAATTGCTAGCGTTACTGCTCTCCATGTGAGCAGGGGGGATCAGCGAGAGCCTTGGGGACTCCAGTGTACCCGGATGGAACCGTTTCCATCACAATCAGATTCGTTCATCTGTCATAATATAAAATGAGGATTCACTTCTGTGAGATTTGGGTTAAGTCGTCTTATCTTGTTGCTCCTCGTTCCGCTGATCAGCCTGCCGGGTTGCGAACAACCGCAAGTTGAGTTTGTGTTCTCGAAAAAGACCAATGAACTCATGCCGCAAGCTGCTAAACCGGTCAAAGAAGCATTGCTGAATCATTTTGGTAATCCCTTTGCGCTCACGCAGTTTGAAGGGCTGCCCACTGACTTTGGAGATATTCAGGGGACAGTGAAATCTGTTGAACCTTCCGAAAAAGACCAACCCTTAATTCGCTTTCATGTCACAGGTCTGGAAAACACCTACCATAAATTACAGGGACTACCCCTGAAATGGACTTCCGGCAAAGGACAGGGGCAGGTTTTACGAATCAAATCCTACAAATATGAAACAAGCACGGTCGCCGTCGAAAAATCCGCAGAGATCACGCCTCAGGCAGGCGATACATTTCTGGTCGAATGCGTCCGCCTGCAGCAGGGCCGTGATCTCTACAATCGGCACTGCATGCACTGTCACGGCATGAGCGGCGAAGGAACCGGCCCGACATCGCGTTATCTGAATCCTCCTCCCCGTGACTTCCGCCTGGGAATTTATAAATACACATCGACCAAACCAACCAAAAAAGCACAAAATGCTGACCTGGCTCGTACGGTTAAAGAAGGCATTGCAGGCACCTACATGCCCTCCTTCAAATTATTGACCGACGATGAAGTTTCTGCCATCGTCAACTATGTCGTCTGGCTTTCGATTCGGGGAGAAACCGAAAAGAAAATGGTCGACGAACTCTTTCAGGAGTATTCCAAAGAAGAACTGGCCGAACGCACCAGCGAAGAAGGTGGCGAGACAAAGGAAGAAGTCCTCGAAGAATTAAAAGATTTCATGGAAGAGGACTTTCCCGACACGGTCGAATTTGCCACTTCAAGTGTCGCGGATGCCTGGGAAGAAGCCAACCTGGAAGACTCTGTTGTCGTACCCAGAGAGCCACGTGTCGCCGACACTCCGGAATCCCGAGAGCGAGGTCGCAAGCTTTATCTCAGCGAAAGAACCAAATGCGCCACGTGTCATGGCCCCCAGGGACGCGGCAATGGAACAGCCACGCAGGATTTCTGGACGAATCCGGTCACCAACCAGAAATATCCCGATCGAGGCCTGCATGATATCTGGGGGAATCAACTCTCACCGAGAGATCTCCATCGCGGAATCTATCGAGGTGGCAGAAGACCAATCGATTCTTACCGTCGCCTATTTTCCGGTATTAAAGGTACCCCGATGCCAGCCTTTGGTGGCTCACTGTCTGATCAGGAACTATGGGATCTGGTGAATTACGTCATGAGCCTGCCCTACGATGGGAATCGTTGACATCACACAAACCGGCCGATGGAACCGAATGAATGATCCTCAAAATTTAATGAAAACCAATTGTATCCTCAACATGAAATTCGAACGGGAGACCTGTAGTGGGTAAAGGATGGTGTTTATTTTTTCTATTCTGGCCAGTGGCGGCTGTCGCGTCTTGCGCGATGGCTCCCTTCGTGAACTGGTCGTTTCCCTACGATAATGCGCAAGCCGCCAGCAATCTGGGCATTCGCATTGATGGGTTATTTTATTTAATACTGGTCATCACAGCGATTGTTTTCATTGGCACACAGGCTGTCCTGGTTTATGCCTTGTGGCGCAGTGTAAATAATCGCGAGAAACGCGCCATGCATATTCATGGCAACCATAAACTGGAACTGATCTGGTCCATTATTCCCGGCGTGATCCTCCTGTTTCTCTCGATTTACCAGATGAATATCTGGGCGGATTTTCGAATCAAAAAATACTTTCCAGAGGCAGCAGTGAAAGCTCCGCTGGCGGAAGTGACCGCACGCCAGTTTGAATGGCGATTTCGTTATCCTGCCATCGGCAAAAAATTGCAGCAAAAACCCCAGTCTGATGATCTGTATTCCGTGAACGAACTGCATGTTCCTTTTGGGAAGCCTGTGCTCATTCAGTTACGCAGCGACGATGTACAACATTCATTCTTCCTGCCCGCTTTAAGAGTCAAACAGGATGCCCTGCCCGGTTTGCAGATTCCCGTCTGGTTCGAAGCAAACAAACCCGGGATTTATGATCTGGTCTGTGCAGAACTCTGTGGCTGGGGGCACTATAAAATGAAAGCCCATGTGATTGTGGAATCTGATGGCGAGTATCAGAAATACCTGAAGAACCTCACACAAAAACAATTTTATGATGGCCTGGGAAAAATTGCCTCGAAAGACAGCAGCAGAGAGAGTGAGGCAGCAGAGAAATGAGTGTATTGAATCACCCCCCTACCGGACTGCAACCGATCCTGAAACCTCAGGCACACCACGCTCCCGGAAACTTTATCACAAAATATATCTTTTCCACCGATCATAAAATCATCGCCGTGCAGTTTCTCTTCACGACATTGCTGATGATGATTGTCGGCGGAGCTTTGGCTCTTGCTGTTCGCTGGCAGCTGGCTTTTCCCTGGGAATCCATGCCTATTGTTGGCCCCTGGCTGTTTGCCGCCGAAGGGGGACAGATCTCGCCCGAGTTTTACACCATGCTCTTCACGATGCACGCCACCGTGATGATCTTCCTGGTCATTATCCCGATCCTGGCGGGAACGTTCGGCAACTTTCTGATTCCGTTGATGATTGGTGCCGACGACATGGCCTTTCCCAAGCTCAATATGTTGAGCTACTGGTTTATGTGGCCCGCAATTGCCTGCTTTGGTCTTAGTTTTGCGTACGCTGGCGGTCCTGCCGCTGGTTGGACTTCCTATCCGATTCTGGCAGATCTGGCGCAAGCAGCCCCCGGTTCCGGAAACGCACAAACTCTCTGGCTGTTCGGAGTCACCTTTATTGGTTTCTCATCAATGATGGGTTCCATCAATTACATGACCACCATCATTAATATGCGTGCCCCGGGCATGACCTTCTTCCGACTGCCAATGACTATCTGGGGATTGTTCATCACCGCCATCCTGCAGGCGTTCGCCCTGCCCGTACTGACCGCCGGCGGTTTCATGCAAGTCGCCGACCGTTTACTGGGAACCTGTTTCTTTTATCCGTCCGGTCTGGTCATCAATAACGCGGCTCCCACTGTAGGTGGCGGACAGGCACTGTTATGGCAGCACCTGTTCTGGTTCTATTCGCATCCCGCTGTTTATATCATGCTGCTCCCCGTCATGGGCATGGTTTCCGACATGCTAAGCTGCATGTGCCGCAAACCTTTGTTTGGATACAAACCAATGGTGATCTCGATGTCGGCGATTGCCAGCCTGGGATTCATCGTCTGGGGACACCACATGTACACAAGCGGAATGAACCCCGCTGTCGGCATGGCATTCATGGTTGCCACCATGATGATTGCACTCCCCTCCGCCGTAAAAACCTTCAACTGGACCGCCACCATCTGGGGCGGAAAACTGGAATTCAATACCGTTACCTTAAACTGCATCGCCTTTTTATCGATGTTCATCGTTGGTGGTTTAAGTGGTATCTTCATGGCCGCGGTTCCCGTTGACGTTTATTTTCACGACACGTATTTCATTGTCGCCCACTTTCATTATGTATTGTTCGGGGCGACTTTATTTGGAGTTTTTGCCGCCATTCAATTCTGGTTCCCAAAAATGTTCGGGCGGATGATGAATGAAAAACTGGGAAAAACTCACTTCGTGCTGACATTTATCGGTGCCAACGGAACCTTTTTCCCAATGCACTTTCTGGGAATGCAGGGCATGCCCCGTCGCTATGCGGACCCTTACCTGCACGGTTATCTCGAACATCTGGTGCCCATGAATCAATTCATGACCATCTCGGCAATCATCATGGGACTCGCACAAATCCTGCTGTTCATCAATATTTTCTACAGCATGTTCTGGGGCCCCAAAGCGGGTCGAAATCCTTGGAATGCCACAACTCTGGAATGGGCGGCTCCCTCGCCTCCCGGTCATGGAAACTTTGATTTTGTCCCCATGATCTATCATGGCCCCAACGAATATGCCGTCGAAAATGGAGACAAAGACTTTCTGATGCAATCGGAAAAAGAGTGTCTTCCACCAGACAAAAAACACGAAACTGATACAGATGAAACCGAAACCTCTGAATAAAACATACTAAAAGTAGTCTTTTTATGAACAACCAACAATATCATCCCTGGCTATTCAGACTGGCTTTAGCGACCACTGTCGCTACTCTGCCATTGATGATTATGGGTGGGCATGTCACCACCGAAGGATACGGCATGGCAGTTGATGGCTGGCCAGGATCTGACGGACAAAATATGTTTACGTACCCCGTGTTTGGTTTACCCACTGATAAATTTTTTGAGCATGTGCACCGTCTGCTAGGGACGTTGGTTGGTTTTTTATCCATTATTCTCGTGATTGTTGCATATAAAGTCGAACAGAAACGGTGGATTAGAAACGTCGCGATCGGGGTCCTGGTTTGTGTGATAATCCAGGGCGTTCTGGGAGGCACACGCGTCACAGAAAACAGTAAAGCACTGGCGATGGCACACGGACTCTTCGGTGCCTGCGTCTTTTCATTAATGGCCTTTCTAACCATGATCACCGGCAAGCGCTGGATCGCAATCGGCAACGATCCTCCTGCACTGCCCGCAGGATACGGACGCCGTCTGGCGATCACCGTTCCGCTGCTCGTGCTCTTCCAATATTTTCTAGGCGGTTGCCTCAGACACTTTCATGTCGGACTCCACCCGCATATGAGTTTTGCTTTTGTGGTATTGATCTTTGTGATTATCGAATTTCGCAGTGCTCGTAAATCCGGAATCAAATGGTTGAAACGACCGGCAATGGGCATGCTCCACATTGGCATTTTTCAGATTATTTTAGGATTTACTGCCTGGATTACAAAATTAGGACTCCCTTCCCAGGGAAATGTTGTCGTAGCCGGTTCGTGGGAACAAAGCCTATCACGTACTGCACACCTCCTAGTGGGAATCCTGTTTCTGACAACAGTCGTTTTATATTCCGTGAAGGTCTTTCGCCTTCATCAATTAAATAAAAATTTGCAGTCGGACCAATCTCTCTCCGCTACTGATTCATTACCGAATACTGAAGGTAACGTTTAACAATGTCGACCACACAACAATCTTACATTGCTGTTGAAGAATCAAAGTCTGCTGCCAAGCTCATCGGCCTGGCTCGGCTTTCTGATTATCTCGAATTAATCAAACCGCGCATTTCGACGATGGCTCTCATCTCAGTTGCCTTAGGCTACACGCTGGCCAGCGCGCACTCATGGTCGATCATTCCGCTCATTCATGCAATGTTCGGAATTGGCTGTGTCGCCATCGGTTGCAATTCGTTAAATCAATTGCTCGAACTCAAAAGCGATGCCTTGATGCCCCGCACTGCAAATCGACCACTGCCCTCCGGTAGAATGTCGCTCTCTGAAGTGTTAGTCTTCGGTATCGTCTCTGCACTGGTCGGCATCTTCTATTTGGCCATCATGGTCAATTTACTCACTGCCTTTTTAGCAATGTTAACGCTAGTTTTATACGTCGTCGTTTACACTCCACTAAAACGCTATACTTCGCTTTGCACTACTATCGGCGCCATTCCCGGTGCATTGCCTCCAATTCTGGGATGGACGGCTGCCGGTGGAACTCTGAATGCTTCCTCCTTTTCCATCTTTGCCATTATGTTCTTCTGGCAGTTCCCACACTTCCTGGCGATCGCCTGGTTGTATCGGCATCAGTACCATCAGGCAGGATTAAAAATGTTACCAGCCCCTGATCCCGCTCGAGGCCTGATCGGCTGGATGTGTGTTATTTATGCCACGCTGCTGATTCCCATCAGCCTGCTCCCCCAGTTTGTTGCACTGGCAGGCACGCTTTATTCTGCCGTCGCTCTCGTATTGGGAGTGGGATACCTGATTTTTTCCATTCGATTTTTATGTAACGAATCCCGAAAAACCGCGCGAGAGCTAATCTGGTTCTCGCTGATCTATCTTCCCGTGCTGTTATTAACTCTCACATGGGATCGGCTGCAACTTTTTAATTGATGATCCAACAAGAGTCGTTTCAGGTAGCAACCACCGGTTGTTAGCCTGTGATGTGAAGTGAAAGATTACAATGAGTCAAGATAGTAAATTGCCACAATATCGAATGGGACTTCCCATACCACATTCCAAATTGGGGATGTGGCTTTTTCTGGCGACAGAAATCATGTTCTTTTCCGCCTTTATTGGCGCCTACATTGTCCTTCGCGCTGGCTCACCAGGTTGGCCCACTGATGCAAACATCACCCATATCCATGTCTGGGCAGGAGGTCTCAATACCTTCGTGCTCATTCTCTCCAGTTTCTTTGTGGTGCTTGCTCTGGAAGGCATGAAAGCAGAAAACTTTGCCAAAGCGCGACGTTATCTTTGTTTGACGTTTCTGCTCGCCTGTGTCTTTTTAGGTATCAAGACTTACGAATATTACGGGAAATTTTCACATGATATTCTGCCAGGACATATTCCCGAAACACCACGCATGGCAATCGACAAATCCATGCGGGAAATGAAACAGGTTGTTGACAGCCGCACCATCGCATTAGCGAATTTCAAACCCCCGGCAAAATCAGAGCCTGCGAAAACAGAAGAATCTGTTGAGCTAGCAGGGGTTACCGATGAAAAAACAAAAGAAATCACCCCACCTGTTGAGATACTGAGACAAAAGCTGCAAGCTGAACTGGAAGCACCAGATACCTCAGAGTCCCGCAAAAAAGAACTCGCCGCTTACTTCGCCCTCGAGACTAAATTTATAGATTTAAATAAACGCGCCCTCAATGAATCAATTACTCTGACAGAGATGAATCAGGAGCTTGATGCACTCAGAAAAAATCCTGACTACGGAGTTTTCCTCGCACCGGTGCATCACCTGCAACCCATTATTTACGGAAACCTGTTTGCATCCGTTTACTTCCTGCTGACCGGCTTTCACGCTCTGCATGTCGTCATTGGCATGATCATGTTTGTAATTGTGTTGATTCAGGGAAAACGACTATGTGAGAAATGGAATGACTACGTCGAAAATATTGGCCTGTATTGGCACTTTGTTGACCTGGTCTGGATCTTCCTCTTCCCACTGATTTATATTATTTAACCGAGTTGAACCATCTGAGTTCGCGTGAAAAACCACTAACTGCAACTGTCCTGTTTTCTTCTTGAGACCGAGAGTAATCAGTAAGATGTCTGAACAACAATCTCACTCGTACGTCAAATATTCCACGATCTTTTTCGCGCTCTGCATCTGCACTGTGCTTTCGATTCTTTTTGATTTCATCGACTTGCGCGAAAAAAGTCTGCTGGGCCTAAAAGGCGTCGTTTTACTGTCGCTAGTTGTGCTTTCCATTGCCTGTGCCAAGGCACTGTTCGTCATGATTTATTTCATGCACTTGAAGTTCGAAGGAAGATGGAAGTACGTGTTGCTCAGCCCGACGATCATTTTGGCGATGGGACTTACAATAGCTATGACTCCCGATATCGGCATTCATTACTATGTGGATGAATCGCCACAAGTTGACTACCTTAAACAGGCACAGCAGGCAACTCCTGAAAATGGTTCTGCCAACAATGCCGAAAAAAGTCATGTTGAGTAATCCAAAAATCCAGGAAACCATTACCGCATCCCGTATCAGTGTTGCTGAAATTTCGCATAACTATGGTGAGCGGCGCGCCCTCAACCAGCTCAGCTTCGAAGTTCGTCCCGCTGAAATCTTTGGTTTACTGGGCCCGAATGGCGGTGGAAAAACAACCCTGTTTCGATTGCTTTCCACTTTACTCCCACTCCAAACCGGCTCTGCAACAATTGCCGACTACGACCTGGCAACACAAGCAAAACAGATCCGCAATCTGATTGGAGTCACTTTTCAATCACCCAGCCTGGATGGCAAGTTAACCGTTCAGGAAAACCTGAAACATCAGGCACACCTGTATGGAATTTCCGGCGCAGCAATGTGGAACCGTATCGAAAATGCTCTTCAACACCTGGGACTGACCGACCGCAAACATGATCTGGCAGACTCGCTGTCGGGCGGTTTGAAACGACGCGTCGAAATTGCCAAAGGTTTATTACACGCGCCACAAGTATTATTACTCGATGAACCCAGCACAGGCCTCGACCCGGGTGCAAGACATGATCTCTGGAAATATCTGAAACAGTTACAACAACAAGACGGCGTGACCATTCTGATCACAACACATTTAATGGAAGAGGCAGAACACTGCGACCGACTGGGAATTCTTCATCTGGGAGAACTGGTGGCGGTGGGAACTCCCGATGAATTACGCGCGTCCGTCGGCGGCGATTGCCTGACGATTCATTCTGAGAATCTGGACATGCTGTACGAGAAAATGACAGAGAAGTTCGGCGTCGCTCCCCAGATTGTTAACCACAGCCTGCGATTAGAACATCCGCGCGGACACGAATTCCTCAAAGATCTGATCGACGCATTTCCGGAACTTGTCAGCTCAGTTTCACTCGGCAAACCGACACTGGAAGATGTTTTCATTCACGAAACCGGTCATCAATTCTGGCAACAGGAGCAGACGTTATGAACCAGCCAACGTCCACTTTGCCACTCCCGCCGATCGGGCCAGTGAAACGATTTCTATTACCTGTCTTCACGCTCGCGCAGCGTGAAATCGTCCGTTTCTTGCGACAGAGAACCCGAGTCACAGGCGCCCTGGTGCAACCGATTCTGTTTTGGATTCTGTTCGGGGCAGGCTTGCGAGGTTCTTTCAAGCCACCGGAATGGGCGGCTTCAGGCATGACTTACCAGGAATACTTTTTTCCCGGCGTGACTGTGATGATCTTAATGTTTACAGCCATTTTCTCCACGATCTCGATCATCGAAGATCGAAAAGAAGGCTTCCTGCAAGGTGTACTGGTCTCTCCCATTCCCCGTATCTCAATTGTGCTCGGAAAATTACTCGGGGGTACGATTCTGGCCGTCTTACAAGCTGTCCTGTTTATTTTTCTGGGACCTCTCTTAAAAATTGTGGGATTAGCGCCCGACTTCCAAACGGGAATCACCCTCGCCAGTTTGATTCCATTGATTCTGTTTCTGTTCCTGCTCGGCTTCAGCCTGACCGCTCTCGGCTATCTGATCGCCTGGCCCATGGAATCCACACAAGGCTTTCACGCGATCATGTCGGTCTTTTTAATGCCGATGTGGTTGCTTTCCGGCTCTTTTTTCCCGGCAGCAGAATCTGGCTGGCTTTCCTGGATCATCCGTGCCAACCCCTTAACGTATGGTGTCACAGGATTACGCCGCATTCTGGCTCCGGAATCCAGCCTGACCAGTGCACCGGGAAATCCTTCAATGATTGTCTGCCTGACGGTCACGACGCTCGTGTGTATAATATATGTAACAATTGCTGTCTGGATGACCCAACGACGATCAACCAGAAATGCCAGATAAGATAACGCATACAAATATTGAATCATTTGAGATCTGAATAAAGAATTTTAGTATGAACGAAACACAACCAATCCGACGTATTCCCCGGTTTTTGATAGTAGCGCTCTGGTTACTGGTCGCCATCAGTGCTTTTGCCACTTGGAAATTAAAAACCCAGCGTGATCTGGCGCTTGAGCAAATGAAACGAAAGCAAGAAGTGGTGGTTCAAGCCGATGAGAATCAGGCAGGAGATACAGAAATCAGCCTACAAGCAAAAGGCTCCATCTGGCCTGAGGAGGGCATCGAAGATTTCTCCTTGACGGAACGTAGCGGCCGCACCGTAACCAAAAAAGATCTGCTCGGAAAACCGTGGGTCGCCTGTTTTGTCTTCACACGTTGCGCAGGCCCCTGCCCGCGTGTTTCGCTCCAGTTTTATCAGTTACAGAAAGACTTGAAAGATCTCGATTTCAAGCTGGTCACATTTACCGTCGATCCAAAAAATGATACACCCGAAGTGTTAACACAGTATGCAGAATCGGTGGGCGCTGACCCGGAAAAATGGCTCTTTCTGACAGGTGATCAAAGCAAAATTTATCATCTGATCGAAAAAAGTTTCCTGATGCCCGTTCAGGAAAATACAGGAGCTGCCCGCCAACCCGGTTTCGAAGTCATCCACACCACGAATGTAATGCTGGTCGACAAAGATGGTCGCGTACTCGGAAAATACAACGCCGGCAATGATGAAGAAATGGCGTCACTCAGAAAAGCCGTTAAGAAAGAAATCAAAAAAGACGAAAAGAAATCGGAAACGAACGAACCAGAACAGGAATCCAAACCAAAACCGGTGACGCCTCCTAAAGCAGGCATGATTTCATTAAGTCCCTTATTCTCTCATCACATTTCCAGTATGCTCTCCTCGGCGCTGGTTGCTCAAACAGATAGGGAACCACCAGTCTCAGAGAAAAAGCCTCTCTTGGAAGCAGCCGCTGTGAAGCAGGCTCCTGCCTGGGTTCTGCAACTTCCTGCCGTCAATGCTGCCTTGAACGGATTAGCGACGATACTACTGATGGTCGGTTATGGGTTCATCCGCAAAGGTGAAAAGGAAAAGCATAAAAAAACCATGCTGACCGCGTTTGGAACGTCGATTCTGTTCCTGGTTTTTTATCTGCTCTATCACTTTGCATTGCAAAGTTACACGGGAAATGCTTCACGGAAATTTGAAGGGGAAGGACCCATCAGAACCGTTTATTTCATCATTCTGATCACGCACGTTGTACTGGCAGCAGCGGTTCCCATACTGGCCTGGGTGACCATTCGTCGCGGGTTGAAAAAACAGTGGGAAGCACACCGGCGTATCGCCAAAATCACGTTTCCGATCTGGCTATATGTCTCTATTACCGGAGTGGTGATCTATTTTATGCTTTATCACTTTAACGGTATTGCCTGACTGGTGAACACGAATCAGTTTGAATTTCATACGGTTTTTGTTATCGTTTAAGAGATCACTACAGTTCGTTAAAAGAGTTTTTGACCATGTTCAAGCGATTCACATTCATTCGATCCTGTTTACTGGCAATCGTGATGCTGGGCTTGATGAGTGCGCCCTCTGCAATCAACGAAGCTGCCGCCTGCCCGATGTGTAAACAGTTGAACGATACCGACGATAATAAACCGCGCGCTTACATGTATAGCATCACATTCATGTTGACCATGCCGGCGATTATCTTCTCCTGTTTCGGTGTCGCCTTTTATCGCATGAATCGCCGGGAACAGGCCACGTTGCTCGAAAACGAAAACAGCCGGGACCCGCATACGAATGATGCAGATTCCGGCTTGAATGAGTGATCATCAATCAGTAGATTGAAAACTGATTCAATTTAATATTTTCGGCGTGGCGTATTCCAGACGGTCGCAGCCGACGGAGCGGGAACAAAAGCTCCTTTCGCCGATGCCGTTCTCGCAGGAGAGTCATCATACGCAGATTGTGTTTTGATGTACGCATTCCGTGACGGAATCGTCTGCCATTCTGAATTAGCCTGTGCTTGCGGCATCTGAAGTACAGCCGGGTTGGGTGCCAAAACAGGACCCGAACTCGCATAGGAAGGACTTGTCGTTCCCCCCCAGGCAGCAACAGGTTGAGCTGCCAACGTTGGAGCAAGTGTCGGATACGCCCCCAGATCTAATGAAGTGGAAGACATCGGGGTTGGCACTGGAACCGTAGAAGGAACAGGTGTCGTAGAGGGAGTTGAAGGAACCACATAAGGTTGCAGTGTCGGTCCCGAATTCATTATCGAAGGCTGTGCTCCCATGCAATCCGTACAAGTCGATTGTGGTGCCATCACTGGAACACGGCGTCTTACTTTATAGGGCTTCCTCACATAACTTGTCTGTTGACGATATTCTGTGCGTGGGACTTGTCGGGTCACCATGCGAGGCACCCAGACTTTCTGCCAGCCACCTTCATCAACAGTCACCTGCTGATAGGTCGTTACTGGAACTGTACATGTTTGTGGAACCATGCGGTATTCAGTGCAAATAATGTCCTGATAACATACGCGCGGACGAGGAGCACAAAGTCTTCGATTGCATAAAGTCCGCGGGGCACAGCGTCGGAAATAACGCCTCGCTAATTTTCGGCAGCGATGGCCACATCGTTTATGCTGTGGATAGTAACATCTGGTACCGCACCGATTGAAAAGATTCCGAAACAGATGCGCTTCAGCATCACTCGTAAAAATCAGTAATAAAGATGTTACGACGATAAAATTTCGAACCCAAAGGGACATCGAAAAACTCCTTTTTATGATGTGTGCTTTATGGCACTTCTTTTATTCGTTCCTGTCTCAAACAACAGACACGACCAGGATCTTTGGCCAGAACGAAATTCCCGCTGTTCTTATTTATCGGCATAATCGTTAAAGTCTCTTTATCTTAATTTTCGTCATTTACAGAATTCATTACCCCCTCGTTCCCGTGACTTTTAACTCACTTTTTGAGAAGATAGGCAAATAATCTTCCAGGTCACAATCTAGGACCAATCTCCTAAGACTATATTTGAAAACAACTTAATTAACCGAAGACAATCCAAAGGGATATTCAAATGGCTGAGACGCAACTGGCACACATGGTCTACTTCACACTGAATGATGATTCTCCCCAAGCCATTGAGGCCATGGTGCAAGCCTGCCACAAATATTTGAAGAATCATCCGGGAGTACTTCACTTCTCTGCCGGAACTCGGGGAAAAGAATTTCAGCGGGATGTGAATGATCAAGAATATCATGTTGCCTTGAACGTGATATTTGATAACAAAGATTCTCACGATATCTATCAAACTTCCGCTGATCATCTCACATATATCGCAGAAAATAAGGCGAAGTGGGCGAAGGTTCGCGTCTTCGACAGCTATGTGACCAGCTAAAAAAGATCCGAGGATTCGGATTACAATACGGGAACAATGAACGGAGTCTGATACTCCGGGTGTGGCAAGACTTTCACTTTGGTCTGATATACATCGGAGAGCCGCTCTTCAGTCAGAACTTCTTCCCCGGTTCCGGTTGCCGCAATGCGTCCCTGGCTTAATAACACGATCTGATCTGCAAAACAGCTCGCCAGATTCAAATCGTGCAGTGTCAGAACGACGGTCAAATCCCGCTCGTGTGCCAGATTGCGTATCAACGAGAGAATCTCGACTTGATATTTTAAATCGAGTCCTGTTGTTGGTTCATCCAGGCACAGTACATTGGTCTGTTGCGCCAAGGCACGCGCAATTAATGTACGCCGCCATTCTCCACCGGAAATTTCTGTAATTTTCCTCTGGCTCAATTCCGCCAGACCCGTCTGTTGCAATGCCGTATCAACAATCTCGGTATCTTCTGCCTGGAAGGGTTGAACCCACCCTCGGTGAGAACTGCGGCCCAGCTGGACTGTTTCCTCAACAGTCATCGGCCATTGAGGCGCTTCCATTTGTGGTGAGAGAGCCAGTTTTTGTGCGATCTGTTTCCGTGAAAGCTGATTCACCGCCTGACCTTCCAGCAGTACTTTTCCCTGATTGACGATCACCAGATTGAATAAGGCGCGCAATAACGTTGTCTTCCCCGAACCATTGGGGCCCAGTAAGACGAGAACCTTTCCCGGCTGGATACACAGCGAAATCTGCTTTAAAACTTCCCGTTGTGAATAGCCACAGGAAACATTATCGATTTCAATCTGATTCATAGCTTGTGCCTGTTACTTTGTCTGTTGTCCGCGGCTGATCAACAGGAACAGAAAAAAGGGACAGCCCATCATGGCAGTCACGATTCCCACGGGTATTTCTGCCGGTGCAATCACGGTTCGCGCCAGCGTATCCGCCATGACCATTAATCCAGCGCCCAATAAACAACTGCCCGGAATCAGCAATCCATGCCGCGGACCTAACATGATGCGTGTCATGTGAGGCGCCATTAATCCTAAAAAACCAATCACTCCCGATACGGCTACACATGCCGCCGTACACATCGTGGCTGCAACCAGAATGATCACTCGGAATTTTCCAGTCGCCAGCCCCAGCGTTAACGCGGTCTCATCACCAAATGAAAGCAGATCTAAAGGACGAGACATGAGCCATATTAATCCTCCACTGAAAAGTATCACAGGCACAACCAAACTGATTTCATCCCAGTGTCGCCCCGAAAAACTACCCAACAGCCAATTGAAGATTGTCGCCAGCATTTCATGGTTTAAAAACATGATCAGCGAAACCAGCGCTCCCGTAAAACTGCTCAACGCCATTCCCGCCAGAATTAATGTGAGTAAAGGGGCATTTCGACCGGTTTGACTCAAGGCAGCGATAATAAACACAACACCAACCACAAGTAGTGCGCCGAGAAACGCAGACAAAATCAACCAGGGAATCTGCCAGGTCGCAGAGAGAATCGAAACGCTGCCCGAGAGACACAACAATGCAATCGTCGCGCCCAGCGCAGCACCGGTCGAAGCACCAATCACAAAAGGATCTGCTAAGGGATTCCGAAAAACTCCTTGAAATGCCGCCCCCGCGACAGCCAGCCCGCCACCAACACAGGCAGCCAGAATGACGCGTGGCAAACGGATTTCCCAGAGGATTAAACTCATCTGCGAGTCTTCGGAGGGATTCCACAAATTCTGACGGATCTCGCCAAATGAAAGTTCCACGGCACCCCAGTGAATACCCACCAACAGCGCCACCAGCAGAAAACCGGCCAGCGGTAGGAGTCGCCAGATCAGAAAAAGTTGTCGGGACTGCATAACCTCAAACGTCCGCTCTGAAAGTTATTGTTCCTGAAATGCTTCAGGGTACAATGCCTGAGCTATTTTTTGTAGTCCCTGTACCACACGCGGACCGGGTCGGGAGATTAAATCATCCTCAATCAGATAAACGCGTTTATTTTTCACCGCATTCATCTGTTTCCAACCAGGTCGTTGACTCAATTTGAGAAGTGTCGCAGCGGGGTCGGTCGAACCTTCTTTCAACTGAGGTATCAGAATCACATCTGGATTACGCAAAATCAGTGTTTCCTCACTGACTTGCGGATAAGCGATTTTGACATCAGCGAAAATATTCTCACCACCAGCCAGCTTGATGAGCGCGCCAATAAAAGATGTCGGCCCGGCGGTCATCAACGGCTGATTCCACACTTGATAAAACACAAGCGGCTTTCCCTTTTTTTGATAAGGCTTCAGCTGATCCTGGATCGCCTGGATCTCCCGCTCTATTTTGTAGACCAGCAGTTCTGCTTTATCTGCGTGTCCGGTCGCAGCTGCAATACCTCGAATCGAACCTTTGATATCCAGCAGCGATTGCGACTCAAATGACAGCACCGGAATCTTCAACCTCGTCAGCTGTTCCGAAATCTCCCGATGATAGTCTCCCCCCGTTAACACCAGATCGGGTTGCAGTTCCACTAATGCTTCCAGACTGATCTTACCCGGATTGGCAATCGTAATTTTTTTCAACCCTTTTGTTTCCGGCGGATAGTTACAGAGTGAAGTACAACCCACCATCTGATCTCCCGCGCCGAGAGCAAATAGCGTTTCTGTATGTGAGGGCAACAGAGAAATGATTCGCTGAGGCTGATTTACAATTTCAATATCCTGCCCACGATAATCTTTGACAGTGGCAGGAAATGAGGGGGCATAATTCAGATCCGCTTCATTTATCCCAGAGGTGGGCAACGGTAAAGGCTGCCGATCTGTACTTTGGGGAAGTGAATCATGACCTGAAAACTGTTGACCGGCTGGCTCCGGGTCGCATCCCGTAATCTGAACCAGAATCAGAGACAGCAATATCAGTCTGAAACAAAATAAATTCTTCATATCACCATTGGTATCTGATCATCATAGAAATTGAAAGTGGTAGACATGCCTGATTATAACATCAGCCCGGAACGCCCGACAACGAGCATTCCGGTGCTGATTTCATTAGCGTGTACTAAATCACTACACTGAAGAATTACTGCGCGAGTTTTACTTTTTCACGCAGTGCTTTCGCAGCTTCCACCATGTTTTTCAATGATGGTTTTACTTCTTCCCACTTGCGCGTCTTTAATCCGCAATCCGGATTCACCCAAACCTGTCGAGGCTCCAGAACTTCCAGCGCTTTCTCAAGCAGGTTTTCCATCCACTCAACCGTCGGAACCCGTGGCGAGTGAATATCATAAACCCCCGGACCAATTTCATTGGGGTATCGGTATTGGACAAACGCATCCAGCAATTCCATATTACTGCGCGAAGTTTCAATGGAAATCACGTCGGCATCCAAAGCGGCAATAGCTTCAATGATATCATTGAACTCCGAATAACACATGTGAGTGTGAATTTGCGTCTCGTCTTTCACTCCGGAAGCAGCCAGACGAAAACTATCAACCGACCATTTCAGATACGCGGCCCAATCAGTACGTAATAAAGGCAACCCTTCGCGTACTGCTGGCTCATCGATCTGAATGATCTTAATGCCGTTCGATTCAAGATCCAATACTTCATCTCGAATCGCCAGCGCAATTTGTTGACAAGTTGCACTCCGTGGTTGATCATCTCGTACAAACGACCATTGCAAAATGGTCACAGGACCAGTCAACATACCTTTCATCAATTTTGATGTGCAAGACTGGGCATACCTTGACCATTTGACTGTCATCGGTCCCTTACGCTGAATGTCACCAAAGATGACAGGTGGTTTGACACAACGCGAACCATAACTTTGAACCCAACCATTCCGGGTGGCAACAAAACCTTCCAGCTGTTCGCCGAAATATTCGACCATGTCATTTCGTTCCGCTTCACCATGTACGAGAACATCTAAGCCCACTTCTTCCTGATATTTGATATCCGCGGCAATGCACTCTTTCAAAAACTGTTCATACAAGGCATCAGTCAGCTCCCCATTCTTATAAGCGGCGCGTGCCTTACGAATTTCATCCGTTTGAGGAAACGAGCCGATCGTCGTTGTGGGAAACGCCGGTAGCTTCAAGGCACTCACCTGTACTTGATGCCGCTCCGCATAAGGGCTATTACGAGTCAGTATCGACTCGGTCACAGCGCCGCAACGTTGCTTCACCTCCGTTCGATGAACTCGCGGCGAATTGCGACGCGCATCCAGGGCTGCCTTATTCTCTGACAATTCACGCGCTACACTCTCGCGTCCCTGATTCACGGACTGAGTCAGAATGCCAATTTCCCGTAACTTTTGTTTGGCATACGCCATCCATTGTTTGATCTCAGCATCCAGTGTGGTCTCGTTATCCAAATCTACGGGACTATGTAATAAAGAGCACGAAGCACCAATCAAAGTTCGCTCAGAGCCAATGCGATCGACTGTTTTTTCGATGAGGTCCAACGATTTTTCGAAATCGTTCTTCCAGATATTGCGACCATCGATAACGCCGATCGAAAGCGAAGTTTCTGCCGGCAACAGATCTAATACTTCCTCTAACTGTTCCGGTGCACGCACTAGATCAATGTGTATTGCGGCAACCGGAAGCGAGACGGCCGTTGGCAGATTCTCCTGCAGATGACCAAAATAGGTAGTCAGAGCAATTTTCAATCCACCGATTTTTTCCGAAAGTACAGCATACGCCTTTTGATACGCGCTGCGCTGTGTTTCCGTTAAATCAAGTACCAGGCAAGGTTCATCGATCTGAACCCACTCTGCACCCGCTGCTGCCAGTTTCGAAAGGAGTTCCGTATAAACGGGCAGGAGTTTGTCCAGCAAACTCAATGGATCGACCTGCTCTTCCCATGTCTTGCCAAGCAACAGAAACGAAACCGGTCCCAGAATCACCGGTCGGGTTTCAACTCCCAGCGCTTTGGCTTCCAGATATTCATCCACGGGTTTTGTGGATGACAGCTTGAATTGCTGCTGTGCTTCAAATTCAGGAACCAGGTAATGATAGTTCGTATCAAACCATTTGGTCATCTCCTGCGCAGAAACACCTTCGGTAGATGCGGTAACCGACTTGCCCCCTTTGCCACCACGGGCCATTGCGAAATACGTAGACGAATCCACATTTTCTCCTGACCAGCCATAACGTTTGGGAATCGCGCCGACCATCGCCGACGTATCGAGTACCTGATCGTACATTGAAAAATCATTGGAAGGAATATGCTCAATGCCCGCGGCTTGCTGTAACCTCCAGTGTGCTGCTCTTAGTTCGCGGCAGACTTTTAACAATTCCGCTCCTTCCATTTTTCCAGACCAGAATTTTTCAACAGCCCGCTTTAATTCACGCTGGGCACCAATACGGGGAAATCCAAGATTTACTGCAATAGCCATGTGTTGGCTCCTTTTATTTTTCATTGTTATTTTTTTGAAATAGAATTACCGACACAATTCATTTTTGAATTTGCGCACCGGTAGCCTTAACGCATCTGTGAAGTTTTTCGAAACTGCCTGGCGCGCGATGCGCGCAGACCGTAACTGCTTTCACAGACCGTGATATAAAAAATGGAAAGAGACTCTGATCAGATCAATTGACTGATTCAGAGTATTGCACCACTATTCAGACAACGCCCGATAATATTTGGTTACCGGATTTATTGTCGTAACGCGCAGGAGACAGCTCCGTTTTCTCACTCAATGAAGACGCCATTCTCAAAACCACATGCGTTTGACACAACAACCAAAGGGGTTTGAGACAGATCGCCTTAAGAGCGCGATGCGCGCAATAGGGGCGCAGATTTTAGCCCCGGCGCTGATCTGGCTCGTCCGCGTCTCCAACCCGTCTGTATTCGGGTGAGACATACAGCCGGTCACACCAATGGACGCGCTGCATATAAAGAGTCATACCTGTTTTCCTATGAAAACGAAAAGGTGAATGGAACCAAGACCGCCAAAGAGGCGCTCTCTCAGTTCCGATTGAGAAAAGACTAACAAGCGAATTGTATCGCGTCAACCTGATCTTCAAACAATTTACTTGATCATCCCTCAAACAAAAAAGGGACCACGCGAAGTGGTCCCTTTTAGCATCGTTATAAACTCACAATGTTGATGAGTTTAATTTATTTCTAACTGATGAATCAGTCCCAGTTTAATGAACCGGAACCTTGATATTCTGTCACTCTGGTTTCGAAGAAGTTCTTCTCTTTAGAAAGATCCATTGTTTCGCTCATCCAGGGGAACGGATTTGAAGAACCGTACTGAGCGGGCAAACCAATACGTTCCATACGACGGTCAGCAATGTGCTGCACGTATTCGCGGAACAGATCACCATTCAATCCCAGGATTCCAGTCGGCAGGCAATCTTTGGCGTATTCAATTTCCAACTCGGCAGCGTACTTGATACGATCAATAATGACCTGCTGGAATTCAGGAGTCCAGAGTTCCGGATTTTCCTGCTTAATTCCATTGATCAAATCGATACCGAAATTCAAGTGAATGGTTTCATCCCGCAGGATGTACTGAAACTGTTCGCCAATTCCCGTCATCATATTACGACGATGAAATGAAAGCACCATCACAAAACCGGTATAGAAGAAGAGCCCTTCCATGATCAGATAATAGCCGATCAAGTTCTTTAAAAAGGTCTGTGCCCCTTCAAAGGTATCGGTTGTAAATTCGGGATCGAGAATTTCAGAGGTCAGTTCCATTTCCAACTGATCTTTTTTCGCGATCGCGGGAACTTCATGGTACATGTTAAAGACTTCAGACTCATTAAGTCCGAGGCTTTCTACAATGTAAAGAAACGTATGCGAGTGCACGGCTTCTTCAAACGCCTGACGCAGCAAGTACTGACGACATTCGGCATTGGTTACATGCTTGAAAATAGCCAACACGATATTGTTCGCTACCAGACTCTCTGCAGTCGCAAAGAAACCCAGATTTCGCATGATCACGAACCGTTCGCCATCGCTGAGCTTGCTGGAACGCCACATCTCGATATCTTTGGTCATTCCGACTTCTGTCGGCATCCAGTGATTGGCACAACCATTCAGATAGTGCTCCCACGACCAATTATACTTCAAAGGCATCAATTGATTAACGTCTACCTGAGAGCAGTTAATCAACCGTTTTTTGTCTGCATTAAAACGACCTTCGACTGTATCTTCCAGAGGAGGGGTTGAGTTTGAGGTAGTGGAGTTTGTATTCAAAATTGTCATCATAACACCTTTATGAAATCCATTTTTAATTTAAAATAAGCACACTTGCAGCCGATGGCTGCAGGAAAGCATTACGATTATTTATTGGCACGCTTCGCAGTCACCATCGAGATTACAGGACTCGCCTGGAGTGACCATCGTAGCGGGGGGAGCCGGAGTCGGATCTCGTTCGACTTGAATGTCACCTGAAGCACTTGCGTTCTTCATCCAGCGAGGCTGAATTCCAAACTTGTTGACATCCACAGTTGATTTCTCAACCTGAGTGGCCGCCAGAGTTCGCAAGTAGTAGGTGGTCTTCAATCCACGCTCCCAAGCCAGCATATACATATCATGTAATTTTTTGCCGGAAGGCTCTTCCAGATACAAGTTGAGCGACTGTCCCATATCGATCCATTTCTGGCGATGGGCGGCACACTCAATTGTCCACTTGGGCTCGACTTCGAACGCAGTCAGATAGCGGGCCTTCAAGTAATCAGGGATACGTTCAATCTCGGAGACAGAACCATCGTAGTACTTAAGAGCTTCCAGCATATCCGCGTCCCACAAATTCTCGGCTTTCAGGTCAAGAACCAACTGATGATTAACCTGGGTAAACTCGCCGGAAAGATTGCTCTTCACATACAAATGCTTATAAGAAGGCTCTATCGATTGAGAAACACCAATGATCGTGGAAATAGTGGCTGTAGGAGCAATCGCCATCACGTTACTGTTACGAATCCCGTTTTGTGCAATCGAGTCACGGACCACTTGCCAGTCAAGACGGGTCTGACGATCCACTTCAATCGGAACACCACGTTCTTTTTCGTGCAGATCAAGCGTATCGATCGGCAACAAACCGCGGTCCCACTTCGAACCGGCATAAGACTCATAACGCCCACGCTCTCCCGCTAATTCAGAAGAAGCCAGAATGGCAAAGTAGGAAATGGCTTCCATGCTCGCATCTGCAAACTCAACAGCCTGCATACTGGCATAACTGATTCCCTGTGCGAGCAGAGCATCCTGGAAACCCATGAGTCCCAACCCAACAGGACGATGACGAGTGTTGGAATTGCGAGCCTCATCTGTCGGATAGTAATTGATATCAATCACGTTATCGAGCATTCGCATCGCAGTCCGTACGGTCTCTTCCAACATTCCCAGATCGAGCTGGCCATCCACAATATGCAGCTTGAGATTCACCGAACCCAGGTTACAGACAGCCGTTTCATCCTTCGATGTATTCAACAGGATTTCCGTACAGAGATTACTGCTATGAACAACGCCCGCATGATCCTGAGGGGAACGCAGGTTAGAAGGATCTTTCCAGGTAATCCAGGGATGACCTGTTTCGAATACACGTGTCAACATTTTGCGCCACAATTCGACAGCAGAGATACGACGGAAGAGTTTGATCTCACCGGTTTCCGTCATCTGTTCGTATTCTTCATAACGCTTATCGAAGGCCTGACCGTAAAGATCATGCAGATCGGGCACATCGTTAGGACTGAATAAAGTCCAGTCTCCATCTTCGCGTACACGACGCATAAACAGATCGGGAATCCAGTTTGCGGTATGCATATCATGGGTGCGTCGTCGGTCATCGCCTGTGTTCTTACGCAGATCGAGAAACTCTTCGACATCCATATGCCATGTTTCCAGATAGGAACAGACGGCACCTTTGCGTTTGCCACCCTGATTCACGGCAACGGCAGTATCGTTCACCACTTTCAGGAACGGAATCACACCCTGGCTCTGCCCGTTAGTACCACTAATGTGCGAATTCGTAGCCCGGATTTGGGTCCAGTCATTACCCAACCCGCCAGCCCACTTCGAGAGCTTCGCATTGTCGGCAACACATTTGAATATGTGGTCGAGATCGTCATTCACCGTTGAGAGATAACAGGAACTCAACTGTGGATGCAGCGTCGCAGAGTTAAAGAGCGTTGGTGTTGCCGATGTAAATCGGAACGTGGAGAGAATGTTATAAAACTCAATTGCTCTTCCTGTGGCATCGCCGGCTTCCTGAATGGCTAATCCCATTGAAACACGCATCCAGAAATACTGAGGTGTTTCAATGCGTCGGCCATCAATGTGCAGTAAATAACGATCAAAGATTGCCTGCAATCCCAAGTATTGAAACAGGTGATCTCGCTCTGGTTTGAGAGCAGAAGAAATGCGTTTTAAATCAAATTTACGCAGATCAGGTGTCAGGCGTTTGGCTTCAATGCCATCATTGAGGAACTGCTCAAAACGATCCACATACAATTGATTCAGTTCACTGACGTCAGCGGGAGCATTTCCCAAAGCGTCGTTGTAGATAATTTTCAGCATCAATCGCGAGGCAACCGTATCATAGGCGGGATCACGTTCGATACGCGTCCGGGCGGCCAAAATCATGGCGCGGTACAACTCTTCGACTGAAATACCATCAAAGATGGAACGCATGACTTCTTCAAGCAACTCTTCAGCCGAGCAATCTGTTCCCAGGCCACGACAGGCTTCGGAAAGACGAGCTAAAATTCGTGCTTCATCAAAGGGAGCCTTCGTTCCATCCATGAGAATCACATGGAATCGGGGAGCCGTCGATATGATTGTTTCAGACTCTTCCACCAGATCAGTGGAACCACGTAAAGCACGAAGCTTCGCGCGGTCTGCACGGTAGACAATATAGCGACGTGCAATGCGATAGTGTCCCAGTCGCATCAGCGTCATCTCGACAACATCCTGAATTTTTTCTACTTCAATACCAGCATCACTGCTGGCTGCTGCAGCGATTTCGTTCGCAACTGACTCGACCATTTCCGGAATTTCCATCCGGATTTCATCATCGAGGGGCTGGTTATCCGCAAGATTCAGTTCCGCGCGGAACGCGTTAGAGATTGCACGACCGATCAACGAAGCGTCAAATGAGGCCGTTCTACCTCCACGCTTTGTGACGATCCATTCTGTTTGCGCTCGAATCATTCGATTGCCTCCTTAAAATGGAATGCTAAAAATTAGGGCTGCGTCCATGCCGACAACAGCTTGATGTATTCAAACAGGAATGCGGTGAGACAATGGGAATTGCACACACTGCTTCCATAATAAATGGTGCTCTCGCGCCAGGATTGGCATAACAGAAAATGTGGGGGAACATAAAGAGGCTGGGACAGACAGACAAAATCACCTTGGTGCATGAATGGCAACTCCTTTTGCTCTTAAGAACCCTCACGGCTCTGAAATTCGATTTCTGAATACCATCTGAAGTGAGAGCTAATGATCCATCAAAACAAGTGAGGCAGGTTTTTCGAGAGATATTGGGGCATCTTTCGCGCTCTTACCAGAGTCTGAAACACAGGCCACATCTATTCAAAAAAACACTGCTCTAAGGTTTGATAAATCATACTCAAATCTGAACCCAGAACGAAACAAATGAACATTGTTTCCACTGAGTCACTTACTCACAACACCCAATATAGTGTGTATATTTCGGCAGTCAATACTAAATGTTGGACATCGTCAAAAGTTGTTAAGAATCATTAACAAGACTCCGAAAAACACTGTATTTGTAGAAATTACACACAATTTTAATTGAAATTCAATCGACAGATCATGAAAAAACACAAAAGATTTCTTTCTCAATTTGCTAATCCGCAAAGTTAAGTAGGCCTCTTCAGTTTATACGAAAGCGCCATGTTCTAAGAAAGTAAAACGGTGCATACCGAAAGGGTGGCAAGAACTGAAAAGCACTCATATTGTGAAGAAAGCATGAAAAAATTTCTGCTATTTTCTGCTCACCATACGCAAAAGCCGCCTAAGAAAACTTTGCAAGAGCAAGAGCGTAAAATCGAAACGGGAAACAACAGGGCGTTTTTTCCAGACATCGAACTGCAACCCTTCGATGCGATTCAGAATGTTCAAACCACCTCGCGCAAACAAATCGATATCCATTTGCAAACGCCCTGGCAAATGAGGTATCAGCGGCAGACCATCCAGAAGAAACTGCCGCGCTCGATGCACTTCAAACTGCATCAGTTTCTCAAAATGCTCGTTATACTCATTGCTCTCTAATTGCGCTCTGGTATAGCCAAATCGCTGGCAATCTTCCACAGGCAGATAAACGCGCCCGATGGCAAAATCGCGCGAAACATCCTGCCAGAAATTTGCTAATTGCAGTCCAGTACAAATCGAGTCAGACCACGCCAGTGTATGCGGCGAAACGGTCCGACAAAGATGAAGCACGAGCCGTCCAACGGGATTCGCACTCTTTTGACAATACTCCAGGAGTTGCTCAAAGGTCTGGTACTCACAAAGTCGTTGATCCTGCTCAAACGCTTGAATTAAATCTTCGAACGCCTGCTGAGGCAAATCAAACTCAACGATAGTCGGTTTCAAAGCAATAAATACGGGATGCAGACGCATGTCAGGAGACCCCGGATCGTCGTCGCCCTGAGTACCAGAAATCATTTGATAACAGTGCTCTAATTGCGACCGCCACCAGTTGAGCAGCTTCAATGAGGCATCCGCCCCCTGAACTTCATCGCCCAGATCGTCGGCCCAGCGACAAAAGGCATACACGTTAAAAAAATGGGAACGCAATTCACGAGGCAAAGCCCAGCTGACAACGGGAAAGTTTTCATAATGCCCCAGAGCAACCTTACGACAGTAGTGCTGAGCCTGTTTCAGGCTGACAGGAGCATCCGTTCCCTGAAAATAGGGAGATTCAGGCCCCCAGGCGGTCAATTCTTGTTCAAATACAGCCATTTAGCCGGAAGTTCCCAAACGCATGGCTCCAGTTGATTAACAATCCTCTGCTAACTGGATAACCTATGATAAATATGACTTTGTCGATTGAAGTGCCAAGACCGTGAAAATGGCCTGCAGAGTTCTGTAAACTGCCGCCTGATATGAGCACTGACTTGCTGATTAGCATACAATACCAATAAAGCCGAATCGACGGACGCTCGACATATTCTGATACGATCACACTCTGGGATACAACCCCTTTGTCTGAAAATCAAGCGAGCAATCCAAATCCCGTCTGATTCAAACTGCAATATGAGTTCTTGAGAGAAACGTGTAAATCATGGCCATACCCAAAATTGCTATCGTGGGACGTCCCAACGTAGGCAAAAGTTCAATTTTCAACTGGCTCGCAGGACATCGTGTCGCCATCGTCGACCCGACAGCCGGAGTCACCCGCGATCGTGTTACCTACATGGTTCATGAAGGGGACCGCTATTTCGAACTGGTTGACACGGGTGGAATCGGTATCACCGACAGTGATGATTTATCGGAAGATATTGAACGCCAGATTCAGGTCGGAATTGAGGAAGCAGATCTGATCCTGTTTGTTGTCGATGGTACAATGGGCGTTGCGCATCTGGATGAAGAAGTCGCCCAGCGACTTCGTTCGATTGAAAAACCAAAAATCCTGTGTATCAATAAATGTGACTCGACAAAAACGGATGACGAAGCGGCACAGTTTTTCCGTCTCACCAATGCCCCCGTGGTATTGACGAGCGTGAAAGGAAACCGAAATCGCAACGAGTTGCTCAATACTATTCTGGAGCACTTACCCGAGGCCGAAGAGTTAGAAGATGATGAAGGAGAGGCGCTTTCTGCTGATCCCGAACTGAAAATCGCCATCGTAGGCCGTCGTAATGTTGGTAAAAGCACATTTATCAACGCGCTCGCTGAATCAGAACGAATGATTGTCAGCGAAGTGGCGGGTACGACACGCGACAGTGTTGATATTCGTTTTGAGTTTGACGAAAAATCGTTTCTCGCCATCGATACGCCCGGCGTTCGTAAACGGAAAAGCCTGGCTAACGATATCGAATTTTACGGATTAACACGCGCCAAACGCAGCATTCGTCGAGCCAATGTCGTGCTGATGTTTTTTGACTCGCAAGAAACGATCTCCAAAGTCGATAAACAACTGGTCGCAGAAATCGAAGAAAACTACAAACCCTGCATTTTCGTCATTAACAAATGGGATCTGGGCCGTGACCAAAAAATGACATCTGAAAAGTGGGATGAATACCTGACGTCTCAATTCAAAACCATGCGACACGCTCCCGTCGCCTTTGTGACTGCCCGCGATTCCCGGAATATCAAGCAGGTTGTCAATTTAGCACAAACGATTTTCAAGCAATCGCGGATCCGCGTTTCGACTGGCCGAATGAATAAAATCGTCCGGGCAGCGATCCAGAATCATCAGCCCCCCCATTCAAAAAACAGGCGTCCCAAAATCTTTTACGCGACTCAGGTCGCCACCGAACCACCGACGATCGTCCTGAAATGTAACGATTCAAAACTGTTCACGGAGTCCTGGAAACGCTATCTCAGCGGCGTCTTGCGGGAACAACTCCCATTTAAAGAGATCCCCATCAAACAATACTATCGATCCAAAGATCTCAGAGATGAGTCTATTCCCAGTCTGGATATGGTCGAGAGTGATGAGTTTCTGGAAGACTTTTCTCAGGAAAAATCATAACGGCTCCAAGCCGTAAAAGGTGAACGCGTTATCGTGAAATAATTTACGCTGAAATGATTCGGGACGTTCTTGCACAACCCATTTCAAAGCGTTGAACCATGATTCAAATGTCGCGGTCAACGTGCAGACAGGCCAGTCACCACCAAAAAAAACACGATCTTCCCCAAACGTATCCAGGCAGAAATCAATATTTTCTTTTAAATCAACCGGTTGCCATGCGCCCCTTGTTGCCGTCACCACGATACCCGAAATCTTGCACACAACCTGCTCCCGCTCTGCCAAAAGTCGCATGCCTTCTTCCCAGGCGTGACGAGCGCTCTGTTCATTCGGCTGCACGCTCATATTCCCGCAGTGATCGACAACAAATCGGGTCTGCGGACAGGCATCGACCAGCTCTACCGCGTCTCTGATTTCATCTGGCCGCATACACAAGTCGAAGCGCAATCCAAGCTCTCCTAAAAGTTTGATATTCGATTTGAACTGCGGCGTGAGACACATGCCTTGTGGACGGTCCGGGTCGTGCAGCACCGTTCTGACACCCTTTAAAAAAGGATTCCCGGCAAACTCTTCGAGATAGTGGCCAAAACTGGCTTCACCCGGCTGGCCACCAATGACTGCGCCAGACATCGGATTGTCCGCCTGGCCGCATAATTCAAGCACATACCGGGCTTCCTGTTGCTGAAAGTCCGGATGAACATTCACTTCCATATATACGGTCTGGTTGATCTGACAACTTCGTGTGGCCTCTAAGTAATCAGCCATCAAAAAACTGTGACGTAACGGAGCAACACCATTAAATTCCAGCCACGGCAGTTGAAACTGTTCCAAATCCCACAAATGCTGGTGCGTATCGATCACGGGGTTTTGATGCATGGCCGTCCTTCCCTCAAAAAAAGAATTCTCTTCCGTTTTTACACAGATGAGAGACTCAATGCAAATCAGATTTCATCTAGTTTACGCTGGCATTGAAGGGTTCAATACGTTAGAAGTGAGCTTTACCCGACGAATATTTTCGACGAAATCATAGCTCGATGCAACCTTCCTCAACCCAGCAAAACCCCCAGACAGAATACGAAAAACGGCTCGAAAGCCGAGCAAGTAACGTACGAGTACTGGCAAAACAGAGCGATCATTTTTCAAGCCTGAGAGGCATCGCTTTTCTGGTTGCTGTGGCGCTGCTGATGGCATCTACCATCTGGGGCCTGCTGAGCCTGCAATGGATCTGGTTACCGATTCTGGCGTTTGTAATGCTCATTATTTTGCACGCACGCTGTGTGCGACGTTTGAAACAGGCCCGACAGGCAGAAGCCTATTATCAAACTTCCATTGACCGACTGAACGATCAATGGATTGATGTTCGGCCCACCGGTGAGGAATATTTTGACCCACAACACATGTATGCCGGCGACCTGGATCTTCTGGGACGAGGCTCGCTCTTCCAGCTCATTTGCAGTGCGCGCACAAAGTTGGGTGAAGAGACCTTGGCCCGCTGGTTGCTCTCCCCCGCTACAACAAAGGATATCAAAGAGCGACAACAGGCCGTTGAGGAACTTCGAAATGAGTTGGATTTTCGTGAAGAACTGGAATTGCTCGAAGCAGAAACTCACAGCGAAATCGAGCAGACCCATCTGGCCGAGTGGGTTCAACAGCCACTCACAACGATTCCCGCCCCTTTGAAATGGGCATCCATGATTACAGGCATCCTGGCTGCACTATCCGTCATTAGCTGGGTCTGTTCTTATACGGGCATTGCCCCCATTTGCGTAGCCATTATCATTCAAGTCTGCCTCTTATTTTTTATCGGACCTCGAATCCGTGAGCTGCTCAATCAAACCGACGAAGTTCGCAATGGTTTATCAGTGCTTTCGGATGTCTTGTTTCTAATTGAACAACGACAATTTGAGTCTCCCCATTTAACAGAAATTGTTTCCGCTTTAAAAACAGACGGTATCCTCCCTTCGCAAAGTATTACACAGCTGCGCAGACAAATTCAGGGACTCAACAACTGCTTTCGCAACCAGTTTTCCGCACCATTGGCGGTTTTGCTGGGAATCCCCTTTCACTATGTCTACGCCATCCAGCGATGGATCATGCTGGTGGGCCCACATTGTCCCCAATGGCTGTCGGCTGTCGGAGAGTTTGAAGCACTCTGCTCGCTGGCCGGTTATGCTTACGAACATCCGGACGATCCGTTTCCTGAGATTGCTGAACTCGAAGCGGGCCCACGATTTGAAGGATCCAATTTAGGTCACCCGCTGATCCCCCTTGATCAGGTCGTCCGCAATGATGTTATATTAAATACTGAAAACCGGCTGCTCATGATCAGCGGCTCGAATATGTCGGGCAAAAGCACCTTGATGAGGACCGTGGGCACGAATTTCGTACTCGCGATGGCCGGTGCCCCCGTCAGGGCGTCCAGTTTGACCGTTTCGCCGATGCAAGCGGGAACAGCCATGCGGGTTCAGGATTCGCTTCAACAGGGAGCCTCGCTGTTCTATCAGTCTGTGGCGCGACTTTCCGCTGTAGTCCATCTGGCAGATCACGCACTGCCCGTTTTGTTTCTCCTGGATGAAATCCTGCAGGGTACGAATTCCCACGACCGCCGTATCGGTGCGCAGAGTGTGATCGAAACTCTGATCGAACGGGGCAGTATTGGAATCGTGACGACTCACGATCTCGCTCTGACTGAAATTACAGCTCAGTTTGGTGACCAGGCAAAGAATGTGCACTTCGAGGACCAGTTAGTCGATGGTAAAATGACGTTTGATTACCGAATGCAGCCAGGTGTTGTTGAGCACAGCAACGCTCTGGAACTGATGAAGATGATGGGAATCGTGCTGAAAGAAATCGACATCGAAACCGATCAGAACAGGGTCTGAGACCGTAAGGCTCTCGTGCTGGAAGTCCTCGTTTTCAGCTTACCATTGCCATGGCGACCTGAAAGTAGATGATCAGCCCGAGGATATCAACCAGCGCTGTAATAAAGGGATTGGACATTAATGCCGGGTCCATCCCCAAACGCCGGAACCCCATTGGCAACATCCCCCCCGCTGAAATGCCGATTAATACCACTAAAAAGACAGCTAGTCCCACAACGGTTGCCTGAATCATTTGAGTAGTGAAAGCCAGCGCGACGGTAAAGCTGATCAGAGCCAAAGCACCTCCCAGCAACACACCCAGTTGAATCTCTTTACGCAACAATGCAGTCAGATCGCCTTTATCAATATTCGTCTCCAGCGCCATCGCCCGAATGATTAACGTCGCTGATTGTGAACCGGCATTACCACCGCTGGCGAGAATCAAAGGAATAAATAAAACCAGCCATTCATACCTGTCTGAAATTCCTTCGTAATGCTGTAAAACTTTCGCAGCTAAAAAAGAGGGCACCAGTAAAAAAATCAGCCAGCCAATCCGTTTCTGAATGACGGTCTTAAGCGAAGTGGAGAGATAGCTGTCTTCCAATGGTTCGACCGCCGCCAGACGATAAGTATCCTCCGTGGCCTCCTCCTGCATAATATCGATCGCGTCATCGTGCGTGACAATGCCAACCAGTTGATTTTGATTATCGACTACAGGAATCGCCACAAAGTCAAACTTTGCCATTTGCTGTGCAACATATTCCTGGTCGTCGTCCACGCGCACAGAAATCACATCCCGATTAATCAACTCGGAAAGCGGCCTTGTCGGTCGGGCGAAGATCAACTCGCGTAAAGAAACAATGCCCTGCAGCCGACGACCTTCATCAACGACATATATATACGAAATAATTTCGCTGTCAGGAGCCTGGTGTCTCAACTTCTCCAGTGCCTGTGCGACTGAAAGATCTTCAGGCAGAGAAGCATACTCGGTCGTCATGATGGCGCCGGCACTATCTTCCGGATAGGAAAGCAGCTTACGAATATCACTGCGTTCTGCTTGCGCGATCAAAGGTAACAGCTCTTCAACGCGCTCATCATCCATTCGCGATAACAGGTCAACACGGTCATCTGGTGCCATCTCTTCAATCAGCTTCGATAGTGGCCCGCGCTCGACGACACCCACAATTTCTATTTGTTGCGGCAAATCCAGAAACTGAAAAATTTCTGCCTGCTTCTCGGGGCTGTTGCAGGCAAGGACGCGCCAGACATTCTGACTTTCAAGCTCAGAAAGGATTTCCGCAGTCACGGCAGGATAGAGGGCATCACAAAACTCCTGGATGCCGGTGATATCGTTCTCAGCCAGCAACACTTGAAGTTCTGGCAGCATTAATCGCCCATACATTGTTGATGCCCCTTTCTCTAAAAGATGTTGTTATATCAACAAACTTCTCTCGGGCGAATTGCCTGTCTGAATCACGAACACGATTGCGAATCTATCGGAAAATTAACATAAAAAAACACCCTCACTGGAAAACGTCGCCAGTCAGGGTGTCGATGACTTCATGCAGACAATGCGGATGAGGATTGTCTGAAAAATTCTAAACGCAGATCATCGCTTGGAGAACTGAAAACTCTTACGTGCTTTCTTGAAACCAAATTTCTTACGTTCAACCATGCGGCTGTCTCGGGTCAGGAATCGGCCTGCACTCAAGGTTTCATGGAATTGATTATTGTATGCTTCCAAAGCACGCGCGATACCCAATACAATCGCACCTGTCTGCCCTGTTGTGCCTCCCCCATTCACACGCACCCAGACATCGACATTGCCGTAGGTCTCGGTTGCCTTGAGTGGAGCTTCAACCATCTGACGGTCTCGCTCGACTTTGAGATAATCTTCGAGAGAAACACCGTTGATCGTCAGACTGCCTGAACCAGCTTTCACGCGGACTCGTGCGACAGCTGTCTTACGACGTCCTGTTCCCATCGCAACGCCGTGCTTATCCAGCTTTCCACGAATGACAGGCTCTGGTTTGATAATATCTTCTTCTTCACCCTCGGTCGCCAGATTCGCTCCCAAAGTCAATTCAGGAACCCCTGAATCAGTGACTTCTTCCGTGGCAACGACTTCTTCCGCGGCAACGACTTCTTCCGCAGCGGGAGCTTCTGTCGTTTCGGGTGTTTCTTGTGTGATTTCTTCTTCCGGAGTCTCATTTTCCATAACGGTCAACTACTTTTTATAATTCTGAAAAAGGGAAGTTTGTATTTTGTAGTACCAAATTAAGGCAGCAGGTGGGCTGGCATTTCCTGTGGCTGTTGCGATTGATGCTCGTGAGTCGGGCCCGCGAACAACTTGAGTTTCTTCAACATTTGCCGTCCCAACTTATTCTTGGGAAGCATCCGCCGAACGGCCTCGGAAAGGACCTGTGTCGATTGACCTCGCTCAAATTTCTTTTCGGCTGTCACCAATTTCAAACCACTGGGGTAGCCACTGTATTTCGAATAGTTTTTCGATAACATTTTCTTCGAGAAATAGGGGTGAGATTCGTGAGCAAGCTCTTTACCAGAAAACCTTACCTTGTCACAGTTTACGACGATCACGTAATCACCCGTATCCACATGGGGCGTATAGGTTGGCTTATGCTTGCCCATCAAAACAGTTGCGATCTTTGTGGCAAAGCGACCCACGATCTGATTGTCGGCATCAGCGACGAACCACTTCTGATCGACGTCGGATGCTTTTGCCATGTAAGTTTTTGTCGTAGACACGGGTTATTCCTCAAACGTAAACGATATAGTATTATACACTTATGTCAATATGCACTTCGGGCATCTATGACAGATTATCTCGGAGCTTCCAGTGATTGATTAGAAAAACGCCGACAAAGCGAGCGCATACCAACCGCAAGGGAGCGGATAACAGTAACCTTTTTAGTTCACAGCTTCAACTTCTGTGAGCAGGAAAATCTGAGCTGGAACACAAAAAAGCATAGAAAACTCACTTTTCACCAGTATTTGCCGTGAGGCAGAACGGCATCAATACGGTTTAGAGGAAGGACAGCAGCGACAACTGTAGTGCCTGAGATGTGACTTGCAGATTGGCCTCAAAGGCAGTCTGGCGCTGTGTCATCTCGACAATCACCTCAGTCAGATCGGTGTCAAATTCCTGTGAAATTGACTCTCTGAGTTTGACTTCCTGATCTTTCAGACGATTATCAGCTTCTTCGAGTACTTTCAGGCGGCTGCCAATTTCGCCGCGAACCTGATTCATCCGGCCGATCTCTGCATCGAGCAAGACTCCAACCCGTTCCAGATCCCGATCATCGCCATTTCTCAAAGCCGTTTCCAGGCGAGTCAACAAGCTGATCACGCCCGTTGATTCTTTGGGATTTGGTTCTTTCCCCACTAAACCAACAAGAGAGTCATTTCCGGTTTCTACACCGGCAATCCCCAGAGCAAATGCAATTTCGATCTCAGGAATTTCCAAAGGCCCAGTTCCCGAAGCATCAAAAATCGTAATCCCGTTTCCTGTCGCATTGAGTGTCGCCTGTAGTTTAATGGGAACAAAATTTCCCTGTAAGGGAATCGTATTGTTCGTTCCCGGCTCAGTGACTGCCAACCCCAGTGCATCAGAAACAGCATTACTGGCGATGCTCAATGGACCCGCGCCGGAATTATCAGTAATCTGAATTGCGTTCGTGGTCGGATCGATACTCGCAACCAGATTTCCAGGATCAATGGCATTGATAGAATCGAGAGCATCCTGCACAGTGACATCACCGGCTAGACTGACATTCACAACAGATGTATCTCTGCGGGTAATATCCAGCGTAGCCGCCCCTACGGGAACACCCTGACCCAGATTCAAGTCTGCAAGAAGCGTGGTTCCGTCGAACGTTTCAAAATCATTGATTTTGTCGATCACATCCTGCACGGTGGCTGAACCGCTCAAATCGAGATTGATGGTTGAAGCATCACGGCGGATGATTTGTAACTGATTTGAAGAATCGACATCAACACCACGCCCGTAGTTCAATTCGGAAAGAGGCGTACTTCCTGAAAAGGTGCCAATCCCAAGTCCGGCTGCATTCGTCCCACCATTGTTCTCTCCAATTGAGAAATCGGCACCGCTGATACGACTGGAAACCGCCAACCCATTCTGGTTCTTGTTAATACCGAAATTTAAATCGGGATCAAGCGTGCGTATCAGGTTGAACACATCTTCAATGGTATTGGCTGTCGAAAGGTCGATGGTTTCTGTTTTTCCACCGTTATTAATTGTCAATCCGGTACCGGTTGTCGAACCGATGCCTGCTCCACCATTCAGAGAAGCGATTGTGGTTTGCAGGGTAATACCAGGGTCGATATCCAACCCGTTTATTTGAGCCGCAGCAGCACTGGCAATTCCCAGGTCGGATGCAGAGGTTGAACCCGGCAAATTGGAAACCGCGACAGTACCCGCTGAGGGTGTTAATCGCAGACCATTTAGACTTGCAGGGTCAATATCCACCGTCAAAGTCAAAGGACCTGCCGCGAATGCATTTTCCAGAACGGTTTTGAGATCCTGAATCGTTTCCGCGCCAGACAGATCCACTGTTTGAGATTGAGGAACTCCATTATCCAGAGTGATCGAAATAGATCCCAGATTCAAACCGCGACCACTATTCAAATCTGAAACTTTGGATTGCAGAGTCAGTGCCGGATTGATGTCGCTCCCGAACTCAGGTGTGATGGCTGAAAAAGCCTCTATTCCATTAAAATTATTCGGCAGTAATGTTTGCGCATCGATATAGGATTGAATCTGATGAATATCACCACGATAGGCAACCTGCCCGTCAGAGCGTACCTCAAATGGAGCGTTATCTGTGTAACTGCCGGAAAATAGATACTGCCCGCGAAACTTAGTATTGCCTGCGTTCACAACCTGGGTTCTCAGAGAAGCCACTTCATTAGCCAAAGCCAGTCGCTCAGCACCGGTCACTGTATCACCGATGCCAGTCAGTGAAAGAGATTTTGCCTGATTTAAAGCTTCACCTACATTGCCTAAAGCCGACTCACTTGTAGCCAACAAACTGAAACCAGTGCCGATATTTGTCTGGTAATGTTGCTGACGTTCTAATGAACTCTGCAAAACAATCGTGCGCAGTGCCGCTCCAGGAGACTCGCTGGCAATGTTAAATTTCTGACCTGTTGCAACCTGCTGCTGAAGTTTCACTAACTGGCGAGCATTCTCATTCAGAGAAACCTTCAACCGCTCAGAGAGCATAGTAGAAGGCAGGCGGCCTGGTAATAGGGGACCAATACTCATTGTGCATTACACCAAAAGGAAAAGAAAACAGAATTAGACAATGGAACCAAGCTCAACAACAGGGAACCAATCTCAACAATGTCATTTCAAATATTCAGTAGAATCGTAAATAATTCATCTATCGTACTCACCAGTCGCGCAGCGGCCTGATACGCTCTCTGATAGGTTAATACATTGATCGTTTCTTCATCGATGCTGACTCCGGAAAACTGCTCCCGCTGACCCAACAGTGACTCTCTGAAAGCCAGAGCCCCCTCAGAAAGTGCTTCCTCGGATGCAGAAGCCTGTGCGACATTGGAGATCACTTTTTCATAAAAGCTATCCAGAGTGATATTTCCCAAACTCTCAATGGGATTATCAGCAAATGCAGCCATCAACACAGCATTGCTGCCATCGGAAGGGCCTCCTCCCTGACCGGTTGCCAGAAATTGTTGATTCTGCTTGACTACGGAATTGATCTGGATGTCGTTCGAGTCGTTACCTGTGAATAATGTATTAATGCCAATCGTCGCCAGCGTATTACTGGTATCGTTTGCAAATTGAAATTCGTAATCAGAGCTGGCGCTAATGGTAATCAAGCCATCAGTTGAGACGGAGGAACTTAAATTTGCAACACCTCCAATGTCCGCTGATAAACTGTTTAATGTCGTATCTACACCAATACTGTCCAGGTCGACATTAATGGTCGTCGTATTTGTCTGCCCAGTCGTTTTGTTGGTTACCTTGATTTGAAAACTGCCATGCCGGGGCTGAAATGCAAGGCCCGTCTGTGAGGAATTTAAACTGACCGTCGGATCAAGCACATTCGATGCTGATGTCAGTTGGTCGAAACCAGCCGTCCCCTGACCCGATGCATGAATCTTATTAAACTCGAAAATCAAATTGGAAGTGTAGGAATCGAGCTGATCAACAAAGCTACCCAGAATATCATCCCGACCCTCAATAATCCCCTTCAGTTCGCCTCCCGTACGTGAGATATTGCTGTTCGTCTGACTGAGCAGCACATCGTGTACTACCACGCCTCGATCTGTGTCGGTTTTTAAGGTCAGTTTTTGTGAGGTCCCCGCCAGAACCAGATAATCTGAGCCGGTAAAAACATCGATGGCACCATCATTTCGTTCCCGGTAGCGAATGGGAACCAGTTCTGAAAGTCGATTCAATGCGGTGTAACGCTGATTTCTGAGCGCTCCGGCATCACTTTGCAGTAAACCGGATGCTTCCAGTTTGGAAATCTTGGGGTTCAGATCAACGATCGTATCGATCAGTTCATTGGCTTCTGTAACCAGATTCTCAACATTAATCGATTGCGTATCTCTCAGTTCATTGATTCGTAATCGTAATGACCTGATTTCCGCAGCAAACTTCTCAGCTTCAGTGACGACAAACTCGCGATCGGGAATCGAACTGGGTTGAGTCACGACATTATTGAGCGTGGATAAAAAATCATTCAGTCCTGACGAAAGGTCACCCTCTGATAATTCCCGTATCTCACTTTCCAGTTGTTTGTAAATCAGATTCCGCTCTGAGATTGTGGAGGATTCTGTATTAGCCGAATGGATACGCGTTTCCAGAAACAGATCAATCTGCTGCTGAATGCCGGAAATTTCAACACCCGTTCCCAGAACGAGTGCCCCCTGGCGATACGGGTCTGATGGATTAAGCACCATTTCTTCGCGGATATATCCGGGAGTTCCCGCGTTAGAAATATTCTGGCCGGCTACCTGGATTCCGGTCCCGAAGATCTCAAGCGACTGCTTGGCCATTGATAGTGATGCATTAAGTCCCATGACAGCATTTCCGTAACGACAGACGCGCGATTAACAATTGGAATTGCATTTCTTTTTACCGGGAAAAAGAATTACGCCGATGCGTCAAATATCGCTCCCCCTGTGTTACTTTCATTTTGACCGCGTGAATAAGTCGGAACTTTTTGCCCTGCATTCGCAATCAGTTCCAGAATTTGCGAGTAATGTTGATAGGACCGTTGCGAAACAATCCACTGCACCCAGCTTTCGTGTCTTAATTTTTTGGATCGCTGTTCTGCATCATCGATACGCTGAAAGACTAAGTCTGCTTCAGCAACATCCAACCCGGAAAGTAAATCCTTCATCGTCTGGGAAGGTAATCCGTGCTGTTCTGCTTTCTGAAGCAACTGTTGTCGGGACAGCAACACAAATTGAAGCTCTCGAGTCAGTTCTTCTTCAATAACTCCAAACTGCTCGAAGCGGGCCACATTAACCTGCTTGAGTGCCTTGGATTTTTCCTAGTATAGATCGAGCAATTGTTTTTGGATGGGTTCCAAATCGTTCAGAATCCCCACCATCTGACTCAGCAATTGCTGTTGAATGCTTTGCGCGGACGCGTTCTGTCCTGCATGCATGGGAGCCCCCTTTCTCCCTGATTATAAAATCCACCCTCACGGATGGAGAAAATCGCCTATCGTTATAATCGGCATAATCGGACCCACTCTCGCGTCTGATTTAATCAGAATCTGATTTAGATACGTAATACCTTGAAATTTAAGGTGTTACACTCGAAGAGAGTTCCAGAGATTGGGCAGACTTCGCATTGATTTGCCGCGAAAATGCGGAAAACAGCGTATCGGCAAGTCCGCCTCCTTCACGTGTGGCCAGATCTTCAGAAATTTGCTGATCCAATTGGGACTGAAACATTTCTTCCGCCTGACCACCGTGGAAATAGGCAGGCTTATTCTGCCCTTCCCGCATCGCTTTGAACATCTGCTTGTAAAACGTTCCAGCGACGAACTTCTGAAATGCTTCTTTCAGTTCAGTGGATTCTTTCCTGGCCTGATTTAATTGGGAGGGTGCCTTGGCCACATCCGATAAAAGTGATGTGTGATTGATTGAAGGTTGAATTCCAGACAAGGGGGTCATGGCTGGTTTCCCTGAAAAAAGGTTTAAAATATCAAAACTGAAAACTCTGAAACAGTTTGTTGTGAGTTCAACTCAATGCTCATCGTACTCGGCGTGAAGTTTACCCGAACGGTGCAATTCACGAATGATACTGATGACATCTTCTGTAGGAACTCGCAATTGATTTAACGCCTCAACTAACTGCTGCAGACGTTGAGTACTCTGTTGTCCCTGCTGACCATTTATCGGCACAAAGCCTCCTGGTAATCCCCCCTCAGCATTTCCAACACCAATCGTAAGATTCCTGTGCGAGATCACAACCGGACTGATTTCCACTTCGCCGGTAACAATCACTGTTTGTGATTTTGGATTGACTACAACGCGTGCCTGCTGATGCGGTCGATCGATTCCCACTTCCATCACGGCCGCGACAAACTCGACCGGTGATTCCGTATATTGTTTGGGAATTCTAATAAATACTCGTCCCGGTCCCTGTGCTATTGCCAACTGCTGATTACCCGCTTCAAAACTGAATTCGGAATTAATCACTCGAGCCACTTCGCTGGCTGTATGAAAACCGGTATGCTGTTTGTCGACGAGCAGAGTAATCGAACGGGTTTTACGGTCAATAAAAGGAAGCTCGAAATTCCGCTCCATCACCAGTCCATTAATGATTTTTCCGGATGCCTGTGAGGTTTCATCTTCCAGAATGATGGCTCCGGAACAGAGACCCGCTCCCACGCCATTTCCAATTCCCGGAGTTGCCACTGGAGCGATCAGGAGTCGACCCCCGCGTAAACTTTTGGCACCCAGCATGGAACTGACAAAACAATCCAGCTTTTGCCCTTTGCGAATTCCACTGGCGGGAATTGTAGCTTCAATCATGACAAGAGCCACATTATTGGCACCAGACAGATCTTTTAAATCAACAATCGGATTGTTCAAATGTCTGAGCGCTGCTGCCAGACTGCGAATGGTTGCCAGATTTTTGCTTCCATCACCCGTGCCATCCAAACCGACAATCAGGCCCATGCCGGTCAGTTTAATTTCTTTCATGCCGTAAACTGTGCAGATATTTTCGACACGTGTACGCGCCCATAAGTCAGTCGCAGAATTCTGCAGGATGACAATGGATGCAATCAGAAGCCAAACAAGTTTTTTTGACCGGGATCTCATAATATTTTCTCGTGGCTGATCAACAGCAGAACATGGAATTAAAAGGGAAAGATCAAATCGTACAATATCACTCCCCAGGGTCTTTTCGTGCTTTCATATACTTTACCTCTCTGATGTTTCACAATATCCAGATTGGCAATGTTCTCACTTAAAGCGCTATTGTCTCGGTTCACATCTTTACTGCGGATTTCACCCGTCAATCGATACTCCCAGACATCGCGATTCGTTCGAATGCTTTTTCGGGCTTCCAGAATCAAATTTCCATTCGGCCGAATATCCACCACGATCGCGGCAATTCGATATTGGATTCCTTCGCGATCCTCCACCTGACCTGTACTTTGCAACCGTCCTTGAAGCTGTGCATCTATCTTAGGACTGTTTAAAGCAGCAGGTGCCAGGTTGCCTGCCTCATCAATTCGCAAAAATTCCTTCAGCTCGGCTTTTAATGTCTCGGACCGATTCCGATTGTAACGCGAATCAATAGTCACACTGGACTTTTCATCAACCAAAATTGAAATGATATCGTGCACCTTCACAACAATCGGCTCCGGCGCCGGAACATAGATCAGAGAATAATCCTTGACTAATGGCGGCTTCGGAGAATCCAGGTAAATATCACCCTGACCAAAAGTATTTGCCAGGGATGATGTTAACTGGAGTGGCTCTGCTGAATAACCAAATTCATCCATGTTGGAAGCAATTTTTTCAGGAGACTTTGATCGCTTGCTTTGATTTCTTTTTTTTCTTTCACATTATCAGCGTCGGAAGTACCCTGGGATGATCGGATTGTCTTGGTCGGATTTGCTAACGCTGTACCTGGCACGACTGGAGCTTGTGCCTGAACAACCGAAGAACAAAACAATACGATACATCCCAGGGAAATCGCCTCCCGTAGTACTGCTAGCACACAATGGTGCTGGCAGATTCGCTCACTGTTTCTAAGAACCCCAATGGCAGTTCGCCACGTTCTGATTTCATTTTTCATTATCGAATTCCCCCACTTCGAATGATCGGCCCAGCCTGATTTCGCCCCACGTCTCTGCGAATAACAGATCGTTTCGTTCCTGAAGAACCGGAAATAAATTGAATCCCGGAATTACGTTGAATTTCATTAGTGGGACGATAGTTCACTTCAGCCTGGTTATAACCTGTGATGGTGGCCGTTAATCGGTCTCGACCTTCCAGCGCGATCAGCGTGATCGGATCACCCATACCACCCGTGCCGCGCGCCCGCATTTCTCTTTTCACCGAAATGGCGCCTCGTCGTGAAGAAACCGTAACGATCGCACCATCACGAATCAGAGGCACTTTTATCAAATCCTGGCTTCGCACTATGTTCGACTGATGCACCGTACGTGTGAGTTCCCTGCCGATCACCAGTCGGGGATCAGAAATACCTGCTTGATTTTGCTCGGGTTTGATCCAGATGAGATCATCCGCTCGAATCACAGTTCCTTTGTTCAAGGTATATTTTGTAGCCAGGATTTCAGGAATTTTCTGCAGTCGACAGTAAATACGTGCCTGACTGCTTGATCCGCTGGAATCGCTTAATTTTAAAGCAACTTCCTGCTCTGTCTCTACTGTTCTGGCCAATCCGGGAAAACGAAAAGAGTCTGCTCTACTCTTGAGGACCAACGCAATATCTTCGGGATGAATCCGCACAGTGACTGAGTAGTGGCTCTCATCGGAAAAATAACGTTTCACCCATTCAGAAAGGGCCCGTTCTACTTTTTCTTCGGCCGTTTTTACATCGTGTTGTGTTGCAACAGGAGTTCGTGTCTCACGTTGTTCTGGCTGCTTCAGACTGACGCGAACCTGACTTTTTCCTGTCAGTTCCAGCTGGCTCAAATCGACGCCCAAAGCCTGCAAGCGACTTCGAATTTGAGAAATCGTGATCAACAATGTGCGCCCCTGAGCGGGTGCTGGTTGTAATGACATCGCTTCCATGCGGGCCACCTGATCTGCGTCGGCATTCAAAACATCCGCAACATCTCCCAGTCGCACAACTGGTGAGTCAACGACAGCTGTCGCCTTCAGTCGCAGAATCTCTGCGTGCAGTACGCCACCACTGCTAAAAAAGCAGATGACCGGCGTTAAGCTCAAAAGCAAATTGATCCAGTAGCGAGACATAAATACAAACTTTGAAATAATTATTCTATGTTTTGTTTTCAGATTAGAAACGACGCATATTAGCTACAGTTTGCAAAGCCTGGTCAGCGGCTTGAACCACCTGGCTGTTCAGTTCAAAATTTCTCTGTGTTTTGATTAGTTCTACTAATTCGCGAACCGGTTCAACATTGGATTGTTCGAGAAACCCCTGACGCAATTGTCCACGGCCTTCTAACCCCGGAACCCCAACTTGAGCATCACCTGAACCCGTAGTTGGTGCAAACAGATTGTCTCCCTGACGCAATAGACCCTGGTTATTAATAAACCTCGCAATTTGGATTTCGCCGGCAGTCTGAATCTGATTGGATCCCTGTTGCTGATAACTGACAACACCATCGCCGGAAATCGAAACATTGACTGCATCCTGTGGGATGGAGATATTCGGTTCAAGCAGATAACCTTTATCTGCAGAGGCCATCACAATGTTGCCATTGGCATTCAGCGAAAAGTTACCGGCACGAGTGTATAAGGTTTGAATTCCATCATTTACCTGAAAAAAACCATCGCCTACTATTGCCAGGTCATACGTACCACTTGAGGTTACAAGTGACCCCTGGCTAAAGTCTCCTTCCGTACTTTGGACCCGCGTTCCCATACCAAGACTGATTCCGGTCGGAGTGATATTACCGGCGTTGTCCTGTACTCCGGGCAATTTGAAGTGTTCATAGAACAGGTCTTCAAAATTGGCGCGACTTTGCTTGTAGGCCGTCGTCCCCGAGTTAGCCAGATTATTGGCAATCATGTCGAGATTAAAACTGTTGGCGGACATTCCCGTGGCACTGGTATAGAGGGCTCTTACTCCCATGTGTTGTCTCCTTACTCCCTCAATTTCTGTAATCGGTTACAGCAGATTCCATTGATGTTAAAAAGTGTGTCCCTAACGACGAGGCATGCTTTGCAGCAAACGTCCCAAAGAATCGTCCTGTAACTTAATCATATTGATATTGGATTCAAACATTCTGGAAGTCGTCACCAGTTCCATCATTTCTTCGATGGAATTGGTTCCGGAAGCTTCCAGAGTACCCTGCTTTATATTGACGGTATCATTAACTCCTGTGATGCGCCCTTCAGTTGAATACAGGCCGATACCATTTTTTACTAATTCGTCCAGCGAGCTCGGCATCACGACGGCCACCTGAGCGATTGATCCCAGCGACTGCCCGTTCGCATTAAAGGGAGTCAGTATGCCATCTGTGGAAAATTCAATCCGAGTCGTTCCGTCAGGAATTTCAATCTCTTTTTCATCGACTGAGAGAACCGGTAAACCTTGATCGGCAGTGACGAGCAGACCATCAGGATCGATTGAAAATGAGCCATTGCGCGTCAGAAAATAATCTTGTCCACTTCCTACCTGAAAGAAGCCCTGACCTTGTATCGCTAAATCCAGATCGCCATCTGTTGTAATAAACGAGCCTGGTTCAAAGTCGGTACGAATCGTTTCTAGAGAGATGCCACCGGTGTGATTTTCCAGATCTCCGGGCAGCGGCGCGTTGAGACCACCTTGCTGCGCATCGAAAGGTGGGTTCATGCGAAAAATAGGAACGTCTCGCTTAAACGACGTCGTATTCGCATTCGCCATATTGTTGGACAGCACATCAAGCCGCACCGAATTTGCATCGGCTCCTTGTGCTGAGAGGTACATGCCGTAAATCATCTTGATACCTGACTTGATCCACTGTCGGTGAATTCAAAATCTTCCGACAACGAGAACAATGAGTTTCGATAGACAGTTCCCCCCGTTTATCTATCGGATCGCTACAATAGGTATCTTTAACGTAATCCTCAAATATCGAGCACTCCCCCTACTTTCACATTAGGCGAAAAACCAGACAGGAATGTCAGATGCACGACAGTCAACCAACTTGGAAACACAACAGCATCACATCTGAAGCTGGAAAACAGGCACATTACTTTAGAAAGCTAAGGAAATAGCAGGCGGGTAGAAGTAAGATGAGACTTCAATCGGGCATGACAAAAAAGCAGCAACTTGATTACATCGGCATAACAGAGATATTAATGGAATTCCAAGAATCTCGATCAGCGAAATAAGCAAACCAGCTGCTTATCAATGAGGCGGACCTCTCTAATTCTCTCAAAAACCACAGCTCTGAACCGGAACAGCTTCTACTTCAAATTCACAGAGGAATTTTTGTACTTCTGCACGATTCACTTGTACGTCATCAGGTGCTTCCACTCCCAGGCGAACTCGATTCCCCTTAACTGAAAGCACTTTGATCGAGATGTTGTCGTTGATCAGAATTTCTTCATCCTTGCGTCTTGTGAGCACTAACATTAGTGAACTCCTTTCTTCAGAGTACATTCCTTTGAAAAACTAATAGGCCCTACACTCATGAACCAGGAATCATTTCCCAACTCATAATATTATACGCAGCAAACATGGTTCCAGTGAGAAGAAAAATCAGAAAAATTAAAATTTTTATAATAACCCTTAAAGTTGAATGAACTTCGTTTCAAATCACAGTTTATGAAACTACCTATTTTAAAGTTGCGAAATCACCTAACGCAAGATCATACATAATTGTTCAAATATACGTGAAGCAATTTGCAACAATGCGTAAAACGTATCCTCAGTGGCCAAACTAAACCGCTCAGCAAATTCGACATAAGATCCTTATAAGAAGATAGCCGATAAACTCTGATATCACTTAGATTCAGAGATCGATTCTCATTCGATAGACTTTAGGGAGGAGTTCACCTCACCATGTCTTTTTTTCACAGTCCATTTTTCACTCAATCTTTCAGTGGGATCCTTTCTATAACCCTGTTTTTTTCTTCACAGGTGTACTCAGCGGAACCGAAAGAGGGAGCTTCCTTACCAGAGATCATCCCTGAAACGAAAACACAGCCCAAACTTCCCTCTCTGGGAGAAGTGTTAAAAATCACTCAGGAGTATTTTCAAGGCTTCAAGCAGTATCAACCGGGAGATTTGATTACCCGCAATCAGATGAAGCCCTTATTCAGGCAACTTCAGAAGGCAGGTTGGAGCGTGAAATCAGAACCAAAAATCCTGAGTCGTCTCCATTCAGAATCTGATTTTTTGGCCGCTCAACTAAAGACGGCTAAGGGCATCAAGTTTATGCGGAAAATCTCCCAGTTGCCGGGAGGTTATGATCGTCTGGATCATATTCTGGCGATGCCTTACGGAAAACGGCGGATCAAGGAATTTATCAATTCGCCCGGCGGTAATCTGATGATTGAATATATGACGACCACGAAAGGTGGAAAGAATCTCGGGAAATATCTCTCCAAAACGAAGACGGGAAAGGGGTTCAATAAACCCACAAGCCGCATTTATACGGAAAAGCAATTGATTCAAGAGATCAAACGGACTTACGAAGAGGAAACGGCAAAGAATAAAAAGAAACGCTAATCTCCGATTATCCTTCCAGGTTCACTCCGAAAAAATCAGCACTCTCGGCAATATCCTGCTTGCATGCTTCAATCATCGTTTCAATTTGCTCGACACTGAGATCGAAAAAAGAAATCAGAATCTCTTCTGCTTCCAGATACTCATCTGAAGAACAGTTCCATAATGAGCCAGCCAGCAGGCTGCCTGTTCGTAATGCAATACCCAGGGGACAAGCATGTTGTCCGGTCCCGTGATGATTTTCAACGGCTGTCACGATCTCCTGTGGAATATCCCAATGATTGAGCAGACGTGACCCCAGTAGCGCATGATCAAAACCAAAGAACTGCTGTTCCCCGTTAATCAGTGCTTCTCCGTGTGGATGACTTTCATATATCAGACTGTATTCATCTCTATCAACCTGTGAAAAAACCAATATGCCCACATCCGCCAGGAGACCCGCTGTATACGCTTCATCTTTTTTCAAACACTTATGATGTGAGGCCAGATGCGAAGAAATCGAAGCGATCGTTAATGCGTTCTGCCAATAATCGACAAAAATTCGGCCCTTACTTCCCTTTGACAGTGACTCAACCATGGAAAAGCTGATCGTCAGCATCCGAATGGTCTCTTTTCCCAGATAGGAAACCGCGTGCTTGATACTCGTAATCTTCCGTGAAACTCCATACCTGGCTGAGTTGACTACCTGTAAAATCTTGGCAGCCAGACCGGGATCATGTTCGATACATCTTACAAGATCATCGATATTGCTACGGGGATCCCTCGTTATCTGCAGAACCTGTTGCGCCACTTTGGGAGCAGAATGTAAACGATCCAAACGTTGTACGAATTCATCAGCAAGATCAATTTGGTCTACACGATTCTCTACTAACATGACGGCCCTTCTTTTTTATTGCTACCTGAGTTATCTGGAAAACCCTTAATCAGGGTTGAAATACCACGGTGCCTGCAGGCAAACCTATCTTGAAGAAAAAGAAGTGACAGATTTAAACTGACATTAGAAATCCAATTTTTCCGTTCTCAAATTCGACTGTTCCAGTAATAACAATCAGATGTGTTATTACGAGATCAGACAGCAATTCCACTACATTGAAATACCTCCTGATCGAGCCCATCACCGGGATCAGGTGAGAAGTTCAATGCCAGATTCCTGGATTTCGAACGGTATAAGCGACTCATCGACGGCGCTGCCGCGATGTTTAGCAATGTGCAGCGCACGACTCATTCGGTTTCCTTCGCGAATTTTTCCCATCAGGATTATGGTATTCGCATTCGATAAAACATCACCACTTTCAATGGGACGTTGAATTAAGTCGTCAAGCATCACTTCATGAGTGGTCAGCAGCAACAGACAGCCGATCTCCTGAAAATCATATCGGTGCTGGTCTATCTGCTCTTGATTTTTACGAAACTGAGCGCGAAACAGATCGCGGGCAACCCAGTCACATTCTTTCCGCAGGATCTGATGGTAAACGTATTCAAAGGCATGAAACTGAAAAGATTCACTGGCTCGTTCCGTTGGTTCAATCCCATCAATGACCGTGCGTCTCACCCCATGCACAAAATTGGCATAAAAATAGGCAATCGCGGCATCCAGTTTTTTAACAAATTCCAGTTTCCATTCTTTCCATTCATCCAATTCCATATCACGTCGGGTCACTCTGCGACCACTTTGTCGAAACAGGTGTTGATAATCTTTCCGCGCCTGACTTGAATTCCAAATCTGTTCCAGATCGAAGGGCACATCGACCCTCTGTTCCCGAATCTTCCACTCAAACAACCGTTGGGCATACTCACTATGGCTTTGAGAATCGCCGCGCGTTGCCATATCAAATAAAATACCGGTCTGACCCTCCTGTTGAAGACCTGCCTGTGCGTATTGCAGTCCCAGTTGAGTTTTACCAATGCCGGTGGCCCCTAACACAACAGTCAGCTTGCCGGGCAATAAACCGCCCGAAAGCATATCATCCAGTTGAGGGATTCCCGTTTGTTGTCGTAAATCTGCCATGCTGGTATTCGATTTCGCGGAGAATCAATCCACGCCTTGCTATCTAGATGGAATTAGTGGTTGCCTGACTTTCAGAGATCAAATTGAGATAAAGCGATCTCGAGCGGCAACATTCCAATGGTCTACAACACGTCCACCACTGACAATCGTGACTGACTTGTGTAATGCCGATGTCGGGCAGACGTGACGGGGAATGGCCAGTAATTCATCACCAGGCTGAAATTCACTGGCACGCTGAGTCAAAACCACCAAATGCTCTTCATTCTGCAGGACCGCTTTCGCATCCGGCAAATCAGGAAAGGAGCAGCGATTTTCCATCGCCGGATCAGAAGCAATCGCCTTATATCCTAAATCCAACGTGATTCGATTCGCATCCGGGCGACTGATCACACGCGTTAGTACCAGAGCAGCGGGAGTGAAGTTCAAGTCGGGAAATAATTCTCCGTAACCCACATCATGCAGTACGCAGGTTCCCGGGCAGACTTCAATATCCGGATCATCAAAACCGGCAAAAATTGGAAACGATCCCGTTGCCCCAGCCACAATCCGTGGCACCGACAAGCCTTCGGTAATCAATTGATCTCGCAGGCGGGACACATTCTCCCAGACAGCCCGCACAGCGACTTCGCGTTCCTTAAAATCAACCTGATGATTCTGGCCATCATAGACGTGCAAACCGGCGGCAACCAACCCCGGAGTATTCGCAATCATCTGATACAATTCAACAGCGGCTCCTTCCGGTTCCAGACCCGTTCGATTCTGCCCCGTGTTCAAGTCGAGTAGCACTTCGATCTCAACGCCCGCAGCAGACATGGCCTCGCCTAACTGCTCAATCGGCACCGGATGATCGGCGGTAACTTGAATCGAAACCGTGGGCCAGCGTTTTCGAAATTCGACAGCCCTTGCGATATTCGGACCCACCATGTTGTAGGCCAGACAAATATCTTTCACTCCCACTTCAGCCAGCATCTCTGCTTCGGGAAATGTTGCCGCTTTATGTTTCTCAATGCCCAGTGAAAGCTCTAACTCAATCACTTCGCGCATTTTGTGAGTTTTGCAATGCGGTCGTAATCGGCTGGTATCGCCGACGATGGAGATCATCTTCCGTAAATTGTCTTCAAGTAACTCCTTGAAGATAATCATGCCCGGCGAAATAATCTGACTCGTATCATCTATCTGATAACATGCATCCATAGGAGGACCTGAAACAAATTTTTCTTTTTAAATGCCCTGGAAGAATACTTTTTCTGCCGTCTTTTCCAAAATCCAGTTTTTATCATTCTCGGAAAGAAACGGTAAACCATTCTGGATTAAATCGATAGATGCTTTATAGGTATGATCGCCCTGTACCTGATAAGGGCAGTCCGTGGCCCACATCAGTCGATTGGCACCAAACGCCTGATACACTTTTTTGATCAGGGAAGCCAGGTCATGATAAGGCATCTTCTTTTTCCCCAACGCATAAAACGCGGAGACTTTGACATACACATTCGGATGCTTTGACATCTTACACAACATATCAACTTCTGCAGGATCGATTTTACCAGAGACCCCTATTCGGGCAATATGATCAATCACAACGGTTGTGTCCCGATGTTTTTGACACATCTTGTCTAAAGCCGGCAAGTAGACGGCATCCATCAGGCAGCACATGGCCATCTCTTCTTTGGCACCCGTTTTCCACATTTGTTCCATGCAATCCCCATCCAGCCACTCATCGGCTTTTTTGGTTTTAGGAGCAATTCGGAATCCACGCACGCCTTTCTTTTTCAGAGACTGCATTTCCGGAGTTGGATTGTCACCATTCTGATTGATCACAGCCACACCCGAAAACATGCCCGGATATTGAGCCATGCAATCCAACATATAGCTGTTATCAAATCCATAAAACGACATTTGAATCAACACGACCCGATTCACGCCAACAGGCATCATCTGCGCCTGCAATTGTTCCGCGGTAAAACTGGGTGGCTTCATCTCAGAGAGTTTGCGTCCCGGAGCCAACGGATATTTTTTAATATCAGGAGTCCAGACATGCGAATGTGCGTCGATATATTCCATAGCATGATCCTCTGATGGTCAGGTGATTAAGTGAATAAGCCAGCTTCAGGAGTTGGCTTTGTTTATGTAAAAATATTTTTGTACTAATTCATCTGAAGGCGGAGCCGTCAGCTTCGTCACAACAAAACCGGAAATGAATGAAACAAACAATCCAATGATGATCGGATCAAAGTTGAACAACTGGTAAGGCTTGAAGAAACTGCCATTCACAAAATACCCGGTAACATACATCGCAAGATGCACAGAGAAGCCTCCAATCATCGCTCCCATTGCACCCGCCGCATTGACGCGTCTCCAGTAGAGACCATAGACAACCGGTGCCAGAAAACTGGCTGCTAAACCACTGCCCACATAAACAATGATATCCTGCAGGAACTGAGGTGGGTTAACTGCAACAAGCATCGCGGCAGTTCCCACCACAAACGTCGCCAGATAGCTCAAAAGCTTCATTGTCTTCTCGCTCGCTTCCGGGTTGATATTACGCTGGTAAACATCGCGAACCCAGGCAGAAGAAATCAGCAGCAGAAAACTATCCACGGTCGACATCACGGCTGCAAAGGGAGCCGCCACCAGGAGACCTGCCAGCCAACCCATGCCGATATTCTCTGTCAAAAAGACAGCCATCTTCGGCATAATACTATCCGATTCGCCTTCCATTCCTGGTAACAGAACGCGTGCACAACAGAAAATAATCACCAACGGAAAGTAAATCATTGTGTAATAGATGGCGACGGTACAAATCGAACGCTGCAGCGTTTTAGTATCTCGAAAGGCCATTAACCGAACCATATTCGCAGGTTGGCCCGTTCCCGAAATTGCCCACATGAAGAAAAAGGAAATCGCCAGACTAAAAGGCAGGAAACCGTTGGAACTGCTCGGACTGGGTCCGGGTCCAGAGACGTAGGCACCCTGCTGAGTTCCTGATTCCCCATAGGCGTAAGCTTTCAAATCGATATTCGAAACTTTCACATCATCCAGAAACTTCTCACTTTCTTTTCGACCGAGAATCCTCTGAATGTCCTCCAGCGTCGTAAGTTGAAGTACCTTGACTTCATTGATCGTCGTTTTGCCCGCGGGAATAATCGCTGATTTCGTGACACGAAATAAGAGTGGAACTTTTTGGCCGGGAATCGGTTCGTCTGTGATCCAGGTTCCCGTATCAATTCTCAGGATTTCCTCACGGGGCTTATTCAGCGTGAGTGTGATTCCCCCTTTATCCGGTGCTGAGACACGCGGCGGCGTCATTTTCGCCATCAGTTTGGTTGTGTTTTCCAGGCCTCCTGCCTGAGAGATTGCCAGAGGTAACATGATGATCACACCCAGGACCATCACAACGCCCTGCATCACATCAGTCCAAACTACAGCATGAAAGCCGCCATAGGTTGTATATAGAATCACTGCGACACCAAACACGAGGAGACACAGCAGATATTCGGGGCTCTCAGCAGAAGAAAGCAGTGGTATGCCAGCTACAGCAGAGGCTAATCCGTCTGCCGTACTTTCAAACAGAGTGACACCTTCCAGAAGTGTCTGCAAGATCAAACTACCCGCTTTGAATTGGGCCACCAGATTGAACGACATAAAAAAGACAATCAGGGAAACCGCCATCAGGCCGAGCAGAGGACTATGAAATCGATCGCGTATCACGTCAGGCACGGTAATCGAGCCAGAGCGTCGCGCCACTTGATTGAGCCGCTTGCCAATGAAACCCATCGTACAGATCGGCACTACCATATAACTTCCGATCCACAGCGCGAGAATCCAGCCATGTGTATAAATTTTGGAAGGAAAGCCAGTAAAGCTGCCTCCAGAACTACTGGTGGCAGCGAAAGTCAATGCAAATGCCCAGACTCCCAGTCCACGGCTTCCCAGAAAGTATTCGCTCAGAAAGCTTTTACTTTTCAGCAGGCGATTTGACATCGCAGCCAGCACAAACACGGCAGCTGTATAGATTAAAAATGAGACCAGTGCAGCGTCTGAACCATCTGCGGCAAACATGACTGGCAGTTTGTTGTTGATTAGCAAGTTCAAGATTCATTCCCCCCGGCTGTCGCTTCATCTTCATTTGCATGCATCTCGGCAATTTCTTCCGCGAGATCTTCACCTTCATGAGCGACGCCAAGGTCGTCTTCTTTCATGTAAAACAGGCAAAACCAGATTGTAAAGATGTCTGCTACGATCCAGGGAAATGCGATTCCCCAGAAAACCCAACTGGGAATTCCAAGCGTGGTTTCAACCGTCTCGGCATTCAAACCGGACTGAAACCCATTCATGTAACAATAAGGGACCGACCATAATAAGGCGACCACCCACAAACCCAGAATGATCCAGGCTTCACGTTTCGAGTTTAAAAAGACAGGATCAACTTCCATTGATTCTGTGTCGTTCGATGGTGCGGTACTCATGGCACGGCCCTCACTTCTAAACGAAATACTCATAGATAAGCGTTAAGCGAACGATTGTACTCTCGATCCAGACGAGACACAAAGGACCGCTACAGGAATGCAGAAATTTTATCAGAACCGAATTCACAGTGACAAAAACGTGAACAGACTGTTATACTGTTCCTACAACAAAAGATTTCTGTTTTACCAGTAAAACCAAATGCGTTTTTAAACGCAAACCTGTTACATGTTCGGGAGCGATATTTCATGTATTTGCGTCACACTGTTTTTGCATTCGTCTGGCTTTTGCCCCTGACTTTCTGCATGAGTTGCAGTTCCGATTCCCCGGAAACAGAAAAAGTCGACGTTAATCTGGGTGGGAGCGTTGATTTGGGATCTGCAGGTGCCATCGATGCGAACAAGGAATTGGCCAGTGAAACAAAAACCAAAAAAACAGCCCGAAGATTTCAACCCATTACGCTAGGAGGTAGTACGCCCACTACCACCAAAAAAACAGATCTACCAGATGAACAGAAATTCGATAATGTTCTTGAGGCACTCAAACCACTTCAAATCATGCTCGGCGACTGGGGTGGCGTCACAAACAAAAAAATTGGCGGTTTCAGTTCTGTAGAAACATTAGATTGGGTCTGGGATCTGCAAAGTAATCCCGCGCAACCGGCACTGGTCATGAAAGCTGATAAAAGCCGATATTATGAAAATGCCCGTTTGACCTATCTGACTGACAAGCAAATGTATCAATTAACGCTCACCAACAAAGCGGGGCAGAAACGAATTTATGAAGGCACTTTTTCTGTGCCTCTGAAAAAAGTACCCGGAGATGATAATCCCAATATTATGCACTCTACCTATAAACTCAGTCTCTCATTGGTTGAACCCGCAAACGAAAAAAAACGCGCTCAAATCATTCTCAACCAACAGAACAACAACCGCTACCTGTTTGAACTTTATGATTTAAGAGGTGAGAGTTACGCTCGCTTTGACACAATCAGCACCCGACGTAAGGGAACTTCCTTTGCCAAAAGCGATTCCGATTACGGGTCTAAAACTTGTGTCATCTCAGGTGGACTGGGAACTTCGCAAGTCACATACCAGGGCAAATCGTTCTGGGTCTGCTGCAGTGGTTGTCGCAAAGCCTTCGATGCAGACCCTGAAAAATGGATCGCCAAATACGAAGCGAACAAAAAAAAGACCGCGAACCAGTAAACCGAATTGTCTACTTGCATTTAGCAATCTTTCTGCTCACAGGAAGTTAAATCAGGAAACCAGACTCGGACGGTTCACTTCGTCTTCCAGCGCGCTGTGATCTCATCCCATGTGGGATCTGTCGTATCGGGCAGATTTTGCAGGTCCGGTACGCGTTCAATCACCTGCTCGAACAAGCTGGCAATTGCTTCTCCCATTTCCCATAAGGCATGGCGGAGATTTGCCTTGTCCGCCGCTTCCACCATTTCCGCATAAGTGAGCCCACCTGTGATGCGACTGAGTTCTTCGTCGCATCGCCAACTGGTTCCCGACTGTTTCAGCGCGTATTTTTTGATGAGCCGCGGATTGCGTATTTTTTGATAGCGGCGATTCTCTGCCAATACACGCAACAAAAGTGGCTCATGCTGAGGTGCCCAGGCATCGGGAAAATCGGCCGCCAACAGACCCCGTGGCTGACCGACACGCATATAATGTAACTGCACCCGCTCAAGGGGAGTCTCTGCCAGATCGGTCAGAAGATGCGCCCAGTCAAGGTGCAACTCTTTACGCCCGACTTCATGAAAAGTCACCAGGTCCTGAATGGGACGGTTGGCAGGCGTGTATTTGCCTCCCAGTAAATCGAGCGTAATGCCCGGCTGTACCGATTTAATCAGGCTGTCTCCCACAATATGAGCCAGCCAGCCAAACAGATACGCCAGCTTGCGCTCACCCGGCCCGTAAAAGTCTTTTGCATCCTGAAAAACCATCGCGGCGTAGTCAGGTAAATGATCCCAGGGAACCGTCTGTTTTCGCTCGGCCGGCGCCCAGCCAAATACCACATGCGCACGGCCATAAAACAGACGATGGATCTCTCGGGGACGATATTCCCGGGAACCAAACTTCAGTGACCACGGCTTGACTGCTCCGCCTGTCAACGGACTTTTTTCCAAAGGCGCTGTCCCAAAACCGACTTCCTGACCGGTATCAACGCAAAGGGCTTCCGGCATGATCTGAATATCACAGCCCATATACGCACCAGCAAGATAACTGGCATAGTGCTGATTAATCACAGACATGACAGGCAACTTCTTCTGAGCCGCCGCCTTTCCCGCCAGAATCGCATACATCGTATGGCCAATGATTCCACTCATGAAATGATTCCCACCACCAGTTTAAAACGAATACCTCGACCTCAACCAGAAACTCTACTCAAGTTCATAATACAGTAATTGAATAGGTATTGTATTAGAATTCGCATAAGTTCTGCAGACAACCATTGAAGTGATTGAAACCTTAGCCAATATCAGTAAACTCAATAGTACGAATGCCATAATTGCGATTTTTAAACAGCTCACCTTTTCACACTTAAAGTTAACGACAACCGGAATGAGAAATCAAGCTCATGGTTTCGCAAAAACAGTTTGGATTTGAGAACGGCCCAAACCAATAAATTATTATGATCGCTTTGATTCAGGAATCATACTGAAATGAATTTCGCAAAAATATTCTCCGCTATTCTTGCCATCGCTGCTTCTGCTTTTCCTGTTTTTGCGGAAGAACTTCCCCCTGCAGAAGAGGGAACCTTCAGCCTCGCCATCATTCCTGATACGCAGCATTATAAGACTGAAAAAACAGGGCGCAAGACTCAGCTGCAGGCAACGACAACCAATCGGGTTTTTGAAGCCATTACTGACTGCATCGTCGAGGAACTGGAACGACAGAGAATCGTCTTCGTCAGTCACGTAGGTGATATTGTTGATATTAACAACGATACACAATGGGCAGTCGCACAGAAATGTATGAATAAACTACATGGCAAAATCCCTTATGGGATTAGCGTGGGGAACCATGACATGATCAATCATGGTGATTCCTCGCTGTTTCAAAAATACTTTCCGAAATCACGATTCTCCAAGTTCGATTGGTATGGAGGCTGCTATGAAGCTCCTGGTGGAAAGCCCGAAATCTCTGGGAATAACGCTAACAGTTTTCAATTATTTTCTGCAGCCGACATGGAATTTATCATCGTACATCTGGAATGCAATGCCCCTGACGCTGTTTTAGCCTGGGCCGATAAAGTTCTGGAACAACATGCCAGTCGCAGAGCCATCATTACCACCCATATGGATCTGGGACCACTCAATCGTCCTAAAGATCCCCGTGATTACTTTGACGCTCCGAAAGGGCGAATGACCTGGAAAAAATGTCATGGTTCTAAAGGGAATACGTCTCAGCAAATGTGGGAAAAATGCTTCAGCAAGCACAAAAATTTGTTTCTGATCTGCTGCGGCGATCAAAGCCGCACACAGGCCCTGCACCAGACAGTCAAAGGCCAGCAGGGCAACTCAGTACATGAACTACTTTCCGATTACGGGTCTAAGGGCTTTCGCCTGATGCGATTTATTCCAAAACAAAACCAAATCGAAGTTCGTACCTGGAACCCGATCACCAAAAAATTGTGTGAGAAAACCAGCATCGTTCCGAATCGCGATCAGCATCAATTTACGCTGAACTACCAGATGACCAAATGATACGGATTTGATGATTCTGTTCTGGTGTTGAAGGCCTGCTACTTTTCACTGAGAGGTAGAGAAATAATCAAACCGGCAAACCGGGTATCGGTACTGCGGCGGTTGGGCATGTGGCACTTGAGACATTGCGAAGGCAGGCGGATCGCACCGACATGGCGATAGGTCCCTTTCTCCACTTGCTCAAATTCTTTTTTACCTGAGGAAAGTGCTTCCGCAGCACTTTTTTCAAACTTGGTTTTGGGCTCATGGTCAATATTCATAGCCTCTGCATTGACAGAAATCCAGCGGAATTTGATGTTCCGGTTCTGCTGTATTTCTTCGAACACATCGTCAAGGACGCTGGAGGGAATCGGCAGCTTTTCATCTTCGCGATAGTATTTACGATGTACGATGAGCAACGTGGAATGCAATACCTCATGTAACAAGCGTGCCTGACCACGTGCCTCTTTGACAGACACCGGTTTCTGAACGACTTTCTGAGAGGCGCGGGCCTTCGCTTCCTTTTTAGAAACTTTGTCCTCTTTAACGCGTTCCTCAGCAAACCCCGAAGCCGCAAAGATCCCGGAAACAATGAGCGTCACGAAAGTGAGACGCGACAGATTCGAGTTCAAAAACATGGTTGCCAACTCTCCCTGTTACCCTTAAGTTTATTATCGGATGTTTTTATCCAATATACCCCGATCAAGCGACTCCTGTCAAGAAAAGGAGTGCTGAAAGAAACAGACCTCACAGAAGGAAAACCATCACTTCCACAAACAAATAGACGGATTCAGAAGGGTTGATGCATTTCAACAGAGTGCAGCAACAGGTTCTGAAACCTGAATTTACAGAACGGGACTTTGATTGGCATTGATTCAATGAACTGTTTCGAAACTGCTACCATAACAAATATTACATGTATATAATCAGTTCTACTACTACTATCAATTATCACAGCAGTGTGTGTATGTCTAAGCCGCTTGACATTGAATCTTTTCTGGAATTATTGAAGGAGAGCAATCTTCTCTCCCCGGAGGAGGTTCGCGCTGTCACTGATAAATTCAATCTGGAAGATGTCGCTTCTCCCAAAGAGTTGGCCCAGAAACTGGTGACAGAGAAAATATTGACCCGCTATCAAGGTGAACGTCTCCTTGCGGGACGCAAGCGGGGCTTTTTTATTGATCGCTACAAAGTTCTGGAAGTTCTCGGCTTCGGTGGCATGGGCAGCCTGTATCTGGCTGAAGATATCGAAACACAAGCGCCGGTTGCTTTGAAAGTGTTGAACGATAAATGTCGTAACGACAGAGGAATGCTTACTCGTCTCAAACTGGAAGCAACCGCTGGTGCGCGCATTGTGCATCCGCATGTCGTCAAAACCATCAACTACGATGACACTGGTGCCGTCTGTTTTATCGCAATGGAATTCGTGAAAGGAATCAGTCTGCTGGAGCTTGTATTGCTCAATCAAAAGTCATTATCCGCAATGCAGGCCTGTGATGTCATCTACCAGGCGGCCCTGGGTCTCGAACAGGCACATGAGGCCGGAATCGTACACCGTGATTTGAAACCGGAAAATCTGATTATCGATTCACTAGGGTTTGTAAAAGTCCTGGACTTTGGTCTGGCTTTACTGGAAGACAATCCTGAAGCGGAATTTTCACTGGCAATGATTTTTGGACATGGTTGTGTTGGTACGCCCGAATATATCGCTCCCGAACAAACACAGGATGGTCAGACTGTCGACATCCGCAGTGATATTTACAGTTTAGGCGGCACGATGTATTTTTTACTGACGGGCAAACTTCCGTTTCCCAAAGGAACAGCCTCACAGAAAATGCAGGCACATCGCCAGAAATCACCACAGCCCATCGCGGAAATTGCCCCTAATGTCTCTGAGAAAATCGTAGCGATTGTGGAAAAAATGATGGCCAAGCAGCCCGAAGACCGCTTTCAGTCCATGGCCGAAGTCGCTGAGGTGATAAAACCATTTGCCAAACGAAAATCGGTAAAATTTCAGTTCAACAAAATCGTATCGCAGCGAGTTAAAGAAGCCAAAGCACGCAATTCCATTGCCCAGTCAAGTATCGCCAGACCACAATTTTCCTCTCAAGTTGCGACCGCCAGTCGTGTGGCCGAGCTGGCACGTGAAAAAGCGGATGGTATCGAGCGGCTGACGCGCGGTGAATCGGAAATTTCAAAAAGCGGCATCCTGCGTCATGCGATACCTGTTGAATCTACAGACCTCATGGCACAACAGGCCACCGACTCGCTCGGTGACAATCTACAGCCGATTGAGTTGATTTCCCTCGATGACAAACAACGTTTCCCCATTTTCAAACAGAGAGTCGTACTCGGCCGCAATGCCAGTTGTGACATTCAACTTGATCTCCCCGGCATTTCAGGAGAGCACTGCGCATTCCAATTTGAAAATACCGGCTGGGTTGTCAAGGACCTCGACAGTAAAAACGGGATTGAGGTCGATGGCCGGCGAGTGCAGGACCAAATTCTGTTTCCCGGCAATACTCTGTCGATTGCCTCCAGCTACCAGTTTCGGGTCGCCTCTCCCAGCCAATACACGTCGCAGGGCAATCATAATAATAAATTGATCGCTGCCTCTGTCTTCATCGGGATCTGTATAGTCGTCGGCATCGGATACTGGCTGCTCTCGTAGAAAAGCCAGTGAAGGTGAGAGAATTCTGATTACTTCTCGCCTTGCCCCAGCGTTCCTTCAAGATGCTTCGCTACCTGTTTTCCCAGCATACCGTAGCCTTTGCTGTTGAAATGTACGTCTTTCGGGTTTTGTGTTTCAGAGAGATGCGGAGTGATGAAGCTAAACAGATCATCAATCTCGACATTGTGTTTTTTCATTACGCGGGCGGCAATCGCGTTCTTTTCTTCCAGTGCCGTTTTCATTTTCGGGCCTTCTTTCCAATCGGCAGGAATCGGTGTGCTACTGGCCCAGACGACTTTGGCGCCTGTCTTCTTCAAGCGTTCAACTATAGTTTCCAGACGCGATTCATAATCGGCAGCAGCGGTGCGACGGTCATGAATTCCGAAATTGAAATGAATGACGTCCCAGTTGCCGTTTCCCAGCCAGACATCCAGTTTTTTCAGACCCGTTGCCGTCGGTCCGCAATTTGCCGGTGCACGATGCACGTTTGCTTTGCCAGCCAGCGCTTTGCGTGTGGCGAGTGTATAACCGCGAGACACGGAATCGCCGATCAATAAGACACGTGGCAGTTTGGGATCATCGACAACATAATCCCAGGCAGTTACCCTGCCCGTCAGCTTTTGTTTTTTATAGATCGGCAGATAAAACGAGCCCAGATTTTCCTCTAAGATGGTCTCCCACGCTTGTTGCTCTGGCGACAGTTTCGCTTTCCAGGCGGCAAACTTTTCACTCACAGCCGCCGCCTGCTCTGCTTTTTTCGTGGCAGCTTCCTTCGCATTGGTCGGCTCGGTTTTCTTGTCTTTCCCCCAGAGTGGAGATACGATGAGGCCTGTAAACAGACAAACAAAAAGATATGATCGTAAGTAAGAAACTTGTTTGTACATGCTCTGCTTCCCGCTATCTGGATGGAACTATCAAAATAAAACCTGCATTTCAGAATACCGGGAGCAAGAGCCGGAAACAATCTCGCTCCTTAAATTGTTTTCAAAACAGTTCTCTTAAAAATGATCCATGACATAAAATTCATATTTTTTCAACCAGGGACTTCCAAGTGTCACACAAATTCCGCTCAAAATTAAAACAAGGTGAACTACTCATTGCACCGATGGTAACGCTCTCCTGCCCGGAAACGGCAGAGATTTTGTCGGATGTCGGTTACGACTGGCTGTTTCTTGACGCCGAGCACAGTACCTACTCGCCAGCTGACTTGCAGGCCATCATCGGACGCGTGGGGCACAAATTACCCTGCCTCGTCAGGCTTGAGGCGCCGGATGAAGTTCAAATCAAAAAAGCCCTCGACATCGGAGCCGACGGGATCATTGCGCCGCAGGTCAATTCCCCGGAAATGGCAGAAAAAATCGTCTCCTGGTCCCGTTACTCACCCGATGGAACGCGAGGCGTTGGCCTGGGACGTGCCCACGGTTACGGTTTTTCGTTCGACGACTATCTGGGTTCAGCCAACGAAAAGACCACTGTGGTCGTACAAGCCGAACATATTGACGCGGTCAACTCGATCGAACAGATCGTTGAAGTGCCCGGTGTCGACGCGGTGCTGATCGGCCCGTATGATCTCTCCGCCAGTATGAAACGCATCGGCGAAATTGATCATCCTGAAGTGACCGGCGCGATTCAACACGTAACTGAAGTCTGTCAAAAAAACAACATCCCCCTCGGCATTTTCGGTGTGACGGTTGATGCAGTCAAACCCTACATTGACAAAGGCTTCACTCTGATCACAGCCGGCGTCGATACAGTCATGCTGGGCCAGGCTGCCCGAAGAATGCTGGGGCAATTGAAGTAATACGGAACACTTATTCCTTTTTTTCTGACTCAGGAACTTTCAGCTTTGTTTTCGTCTCGTCGATATTTGCTGTTTCAACGGAAATCAGTGGATACTTTTTGAAAGCGTCTGCTGTCAGTTCGAGTGCGCGACCTGCTGCCGTCAATGCAAACCCACCGTTCATCGCAATATCAGAACGATAAGCGAGCAAAAATTTGTCATTTTCCAGACCCGAGTCTGTTAATACAGCCCCCCAGATTACTTTAATACGACCATCGCGGATCATTTCGACGATGGAATCTGGCACCAGCACGACGGAAACCGGGTCGGGTGGCACAATCGAGTTTGACTTCGGGGCCGGTGGTGGGTTGTTTAAAAAATTCTGTAGTTCTTCCATGTCGGCTGGTGAATATTTTCTGATCCGATGAAATTCGTGATAAGCCAACGCCAGCTTCTGTAAATCATCCTTAAATGAATTCTCGGGGGGATCTGGCTTTGGACTCCTTTGAAAATAGATTCCAATCAAAAGCACAATCAGGAATACCATCACCAGACTTCGGACAAGCAACGGTGAGCTGCTTGATTTCGCTGTTGATTCCAGCTGTGGTTGCTTTTCTTTTGCTTCTTCGTGTTCTGTTGAATCCATTATGGCCCCCGAATTCTCATCACATGGTCATTGTCAACATCTTAACTTGAGACACGACGATTAAACTGCGAATCTGACCGCTGATTTAACTGTACTCTGAAATTCTTCGAAAAACAACAACTGACCGGCAACATGTTCCCCAGACAAGACGTCGTTAATCAGAGTGACCGTCCCGCCAGAGAGTCCAGTAGACTCTCATCCGCCGGGCAAATGCTTTTGGTTTTTCGGCATAAATTCGATCGGCCAGTTGTAAAGCTGCTGACTGAAACTCCTGCCTCTGCTGGCAAATGAGTGCCTGAAATCGATTGACATTGGCAGATGATTGAAACGTCTCTGTTTCGCCGGTGATGAGGTGTGTCATCACGGCCAGATCATGATCATCACCCAGCAAATTGTTTAATAGATCCAGCTCTACGATGTAGGCTGAAAGAATCGGTTTCCAACTTTCGTTTATCAGTTTCATATGATAAAGAAGATATTTACTGCGCTTGCGGCAATCGTGGAATAAATTGTCATCCGGGTTTTGATGCAGTTTTTTTAATGCTTCTGCTCCATGTTGATAGTTTTGTTTCAAACTTTGCGAGAGGACCTGCCCTGCTTTCCCCTTAATCTTCCAAGCCTCAATTGATTCATAAGCGACTTTTAATTGGTCTCTGAGTTTGCTTAAATCAAGATCAATCCATTCATCCACAATCTTCTGTTTACGGGTTACAAACTTGTTTTCGAAATCCAGAAAGAGCTCTTCGCAGGTGGAGTCCGGAAAACGCTCTCGTAATTTCTGCAGCGATTCCAACATGGATTCCGCATCTCTGACACGAGACAAGCCCCGGCCGGCATCACGATACCAGACATTCAGTCTGGAATACTCACCACCTAAACCAGAACGAACAAGACGGATTAAACCACGCAGTTTTTTAAACTGTTTTCGAACCTCATGAATGGCCCGGTGCGGGTTTTGCTCTGATTGTTTTAACTCAAGAATCGCCTGGCTCAGTTGCTCTCTGGCAATTCGCTGAACTCCCGTCGTTAATGATTCCTGCTGCTTGAATTGATAGCCCATCATAAAACCTGAAAGTGATTATTGAGAGAACAAATCACACCATACCATAAATGTCAGCATATTTGAAACTTCCCGAACTGCCTTGCATTTCATTCCCGCATTCAATCCGGGTTCGCATCCTCTTTCATCGTTTTGTCATTTTTAGATTCAACCCAGTGCATCACAGCCATGATCAACACTCCAGAGATCGTAAACCCACTAATCACGGGGATCACCGTGCCATTATAACTGTGGCCGATAAATATGCCGCCAGGCACGGAAATTAAAGTCGAAAGTGCTCCCATGACAGCCGACCCGACCCCGGCGATATGTCCGAGAGGTTCCATGGCCATTGCGTTCAAATTTCCGTACATGATTCCGAAGCAAAACAAAATCGCCATCATATAGACCATCATTGACCATAACGGAGGCTGGCCACCAACTGACAGTACATACAGAAAAAAGAACAGGGAAATCACCGTAGAAATACGTTTTGACCAGCGCGTGAGAAACTGCATGCCAAACCGCATGACGAGTCTGCCATTCGCAAATGAAGCACTGCCAATACAAAGTGCCAGAATCGCAAAATAAAGTGGAAACATGGTTCCGAGCTCATATTGCTTTTGAAAGATCTGCTGCGCTGAACTCAAATATCCTAGAAATGCACTCGAAATCAAGCCCAGTGAAATCGTATATCCCAGAGAAACCCGATGAGAACAAACTTCATAAACAGCATGTTTGATTCTCTCGAAGGAAAAGGGAATGCGACGATTCTCAGCCAGTGTTTCGGGCAAGCGTAATGCAAACCAGAAAAATGTCAGCACTCCGCAGACCAGTAACGCAGCAAAGATCGCTCGCCAATGCGCAACCAGTAAGATACCCTGCCCCAGAGTAGGAGCAACCGCCGGCACGAAAATAAAAATCGTCATCACAAATGACATCACCCGGGCCATTGCCGGGCCTTCAAATTGATCACGGACGATCGCAACAACGATACACCGCGGAGCCGACAACCCCAGCCCCTGCAAAAACCGTCCAGCAAGCATGACTGTGAAATCTGTTGAAAACAGAGAGCATAAACAGCCGCAGAAGAACAGACTGAATCCCAGATAAACAGACGGCTTCCGCCCCGTTGAATCTGACAAAGGTCCATAGATGCCCTGACCAAAGGCCAGACCCAGAAACAAGACGGAAACGATCAGTTGACTGTCATTGACCTGATCTGCTCCCAGATCCTGACCAATCTCCGTGAGTGCGGGCAACATGGCATCAATCGACAACGCCACTAATGACTGCATCATTGCCATCATTGCCACAAATTCACCAAATGCAATTGTGGCTGGTTTACTATTATGGTTCAAGGAAAATCATTTTCTGAAAGGAATTGATCCCAGGTGAGGTCCCATTCGTGACATACAAAATGGAATCATACAAGCTCTCTCAAATCAAACCAACAATACACAGTCAGATTCTTCCCTTGTTAAGCGAACTTCAAGACTCGCCTGATACGATAGATAAACCACTCTGAACACTACATGAATGAAGTGAAAACTGAGGCATCTCCTTCGAATTGAAAGGTTCCTCTTGCCCAAATGATTATGAAAACTTATCTTTCGCATTGTGATTCCGTTCTTTTCATCATCAGGTACTAAAAAGAGAAATACTATGCAAAGCGCAGAAGGTTGGCGTTCCATCTTAGAAAACTGGCCAGAAGTCATTCCCAAACAGGGAATCGTGGTAACCACCTATCAGGAGTCCATTCCCTTTCAGAATTTTTTGCTTTCAAGTGGGATCGTCTTGCTGGAACGCGATAAACCAGATTCACTGGGCGCACGAAAAGTGATGCTGTCGTACGAAGCCATCTGCGCGATTAAGCTGACTGATACCATGGAACTGGCCCGCTATCAGGTGATGGGATTCCAGCCAACGACTTAGCCTGTCTCCAGGTTGACTGTAGCGTCTCCAAGGCCATTTGAAACGCGTATCGTAAAATGGAAGGCGCTATGGTTAAATGGGAGTCGCGTTAGTCAATCAACGCAAACTCAGGTTAAGTGACCGACATCCAACGAGAAAGAACAAGCGTGGGGATCAGCAGTGCTGCAGTCAGGATTGCGTATTGTGGATTGGCTGTCCAGACAAAAACCATAATCGCGTTCAACATCACGTAGGAAGAAAGCATGGTTTTGACTGCGATTTGTACATTTTGTGGTACCGGGTTTAAAATCGCCTGAACCAGACGCCGATTAATGGTCAACACGACTACTCCCACAGCCGCCAGTACCATGGACAAATTGATTTCTCGAGGCCAGGGATAAGTGGCCAGCATCCAGACCAGTGCGCCCAGCCCTGTATTAATCACGAGAGTACCACCAACCAGATGCCCACGGTGACTCTTTTTGGCTTCCATGCGTGCAAACCAGGTGAGCCCGACAATAAACAGACCCAGAGCAGCAGCAATGCGCAGCTGCGGCTTGACCCACAGATTAATTTCACTCGCAACAGCACTGGCACCCAGCATGACATTCAAGAAACGACAAATGCCCATCATCAGTGGACCCAACACCGTTTTTTTCAGAATCATGTCATAACTCAGAATCGCAATCACCAGCAAACCAGCAACTATCAGACTCTGCTTACCGACAGTCTGCGCAGCGCCCACTCCGGCCAGCATCAGTAACCCACCTAAAACCGCAGCCTGCTGAGTGGAGATACGCCCGGAAGGAATCGGGCGAAAAGGACGTTCTTCGGCATCAACTTTCCGGTCGAAGACATCATTAAAGACCATTCCAGAAAGATATAAGCTGGCCGAAGCCACCAGCAGCAATGCGAATTGCAGGGGGAGCTCAAATGATCCATGTGTGAGCAAATAACCGAGAATAATATCTGACATCGCTGTGAAGACAGCGGGCAGCCGCATCAATTGAAAATAAGCGAGCCACTTTTTCATGATGAAGATTCTTCAGAAACGAGCTTTGCCCATTCCTCCAGTTGCTGATACTGACGTTCAAATTCTGGGGTGGTAGCCTGCATCGGGCTCTTAAAAAACGAACTCAGGTGTGTCATCACACCAGATCGATTCCCGCGCCGCCACTCCCGTTCGGTGAAACGAACCATATCCAGTACCAGAGGCGCCGCCAGAATCGAATCAGTCCCCTGCCAGGTAAACTGCAGCGACATTTTTGTATCCAGAAATCCTTGAAAATGAATATGATCCCAGGCGGTTTTCCAATCTCCCATTGATTCAATATATTCAATAGAGACCAGAGTTTGAGGCTTGTAACCAAGAATTTCCGTTAACAGATGATCTTTGGAATGGACCTTGTTCGATTTATTTACCGGGTCATCAAGAACTTTACCATCCAGGTTGCCAAAGATATTATGCCCCACCCAGCTCATGACATTCAGATTTCGGTGAGCAAACATCGGAGCGAGTACGCTTTTCATTAATGTCTCGCCCGTTTTTCCATCTCGCCCTCCATGTAACACTTGCTCTTCTTCAGCCAGTTCGACTAACGCTGGCAGGTCTGTTCCTGCAGAAGGCGTAAAGTTGAGATGCGAGCAACCCGCGTTCATGGCAGCGATGGCATAAATCGTCGAGGCAGGAACCGGTGATGTGTCTGCTGACTTCAGGGCCTCTTTTAATTCTGCCAGTGTCAGTGTTTTGGCAGATTCGACGACAGGTGGTTCTGTGGAAGCCAGATTAACGACAACAACATGTGCCAAATCGTGTTGTTCCTGAAATTCCCTGATATCTCCTGAGAGACGTGAAACCGTATCCTGCAGAGATTCCTGATCAAATTGTTGCACCGCATCACCGGCCAGTGATCGAATGGTATCACCCACCTGGATTAACGTGCCCGGTTTGACATTTTTATCGAAGGCCTTCAATTCTGCTTCGACAGACTGTAACAGCGCGGGGTGAAATACTCCTGAGGTCTCGCTGAAATGTTTGGCAGCCTCTACAAACGAAGTGTCGCGGATTTCATGCCCGCCAATCACCAGTTGATCCCAGTCCGCCAGATTCAAATTTTCAAAAAAGGGATTTTCTGAAACAAGCCCACTCGTACCTGTGATTCCCTTCTGAAGGGCTGTTAAACCGACGGCGACAGTCGTAGAAACCCCGCCCCATGCTCCGATAATCCATATTCCGATACGTTGTTTCGTCATAATGCTGCCTGAAAACTGCTAAAATTTGTTTCAATTGAAATCGCTGATGATACTTAGGTAGGTAGGAGCAGAAAAAAACTGCTCGACTCGTGGCTGGTCAGATTCAATTGTTGCATTCATCCCGATCATCTGTTCTGTGAAATCACGGTGTGAATCTCAATATCACAGAATTCCGTTAACCACGTTTAGTATTGTAGGTTCATGCCGACTCGTCACAATCGAGAGATTCCTGATTGAGCCGATTTTTATCCTGATTCATTGCTGATGATCAAAATTAACTGGTTTTCAGAGTTTGATCAATCCACTCCATCAATGACTCTTTAAAGCTTTCAATGATTGACTGAGCCTCGCTTTTTGTTTTTACAAGTTGAGTAGAGTCCGCCACCGCTGTCTGTGCAAAATAATAGAATTTAATCTTGGGTTCTGTACCTGAAGGACGCACACCCAGTTGTACAGTCAGAGGAGAATCTTCGCCCTCCGCTTCAAACATCAGAACATTTCCCTGCGGTTTAGAAAAGGTCTCGGAGGGGGTATTTTCCGGCAATGCTCGAATTTCAAGGTTTTGATAGTCGCGCACCAGCGTAAATGTGAGATTTCCCAGTTTTTGTGGGGGTGTATTCCGAAAGGCTTTCATTATTTGCTTGATTTGTTCATTTCCCTGTGATCCTTTGCAGGTTTTGGAAACTTGTCCTTCCAGATGATATCCATGTTCGAGATAGAGTTCATCCAGAAGGTTCAGCAATGTTTTTCCCTCACTTTTCAATTCTGCCGCCAGCTCACAAACCCAGAGTGCGGCAATGGCTGCATCTTTGTCGCGACAATAAGTACCAGAAAGATATCCCAGGGACTCTTCTGTACCAAAGACAAAGTCCTCCGGACCTTGTTCGTCCATCGTTTCTGCGATGTACTTAAACCCGACCAGCAGATTATTGATAATCCGAACGTTCGCCTTCCGTGAAATTTCAGCGATCAGGGGAGTCGTCACAATCGTTTCCACGACATAGTGCCTGGGAGTCAGCGTCCCTTTTTTATGACGTTTGCAGAGAACATAATAGGCCAGTAATGCACCGACCTGATTCCCCGTAAGATGAATAAACTCGCCGGTATCGTTTTTAATACAGACACCCATCCGGTCAGCATCAGGATCACTGGCCAAAATAATTTCTGCACCGGTTTCTTTCGCCAGCGCGATGGCGGGTTGATAGACTTCCGTGCGTTCCGGGTTCGGCAGATGATCGGGAACATTGGGAAATTCCCCATTTTGTTCGCACTGGGGCTCAAAACGCTGAACCTGGTCAAACCCTGCCTCTTTCAAAACATGATAAACAGAACTCTCTCCCACTCCATGCAGTGGAGTAAACAGCCCGTTCAAATCTCGACAGGTGGAATGGCTGTGTGCCGTAACAGAATTACGATATTCGCTGGCAACCTCCTCATCAATGAGTTGAATTAAACCCTGTTCGACAGCTTCATCAAAACCGATCGTGGGAATGTCAGTCGCCTGATAAACTTCATCAATGATACCTTGATCGTGAGGCGGCAGAACCTGTCCCCCGGTTGACCAGTAGGCTTTAAAACCATTGTCTGAAGGAGGATTATGTGAGGCGGTAATCATGGCACCCACATCGCAGCCCAGATGCCTGACAGCAAAAGAGAGTTCGGGCGTTGAACGTGGTATTTTGAAAAAGTAAACGGTCAGGCCATGGGCGGCCATCACTGAGGCAGCAATTCGGGCAAATTGTTCTGAATTGATCCGTGAGTCATAGGCGATGGCCGCTTTGCCAGATGAGGTATCTGCAAATTTTTTGAAGTAGGCAACCAACCCATGAGCCGATTCCGCAATCGTTCTTTCATTTATAGTGGCGGACCCGAACTCGCTCATCAATCCACGTCGACCACCCGTCCCAAAGGGAATCACTTCCCAGAAGCAGGTATCCAACGTTTCGAATTCTTTCGCATCCAGTAGCTTGAGAATTGATTGCTGGTAACAGGCATACTGAGGTTCAGTAAGCCATTTCTGCAAATTCATGAAGGCGGACTCAGAAAGTTGGTTTTCCCTGACAGCAGTGCGGGCGATTTCACATTTCTGCTGATAATCTGATGAGGAAGATGGTTGATTCATCCTGTGCGTATTTCCGGGTTTGAGATCGCTGAGCTTATTTTTACTTAACTTTATGCTTTTTTATTTAGTCCATGTTCATTTTTCGGTACATATGAATCCTATTGAGAGCAATCTCCAGGTTGCGTCTCACATCGGGAAGCTGTTGTCCTTACCAATGAAACTCTGGTGGTAAATAAGATTGTAGAGTGAATTTACCTGAGAGCCAAGCCTCACGCGAATTCCTTTTCTCCAAGTAGAAAAGCGATGAAAGCCGGAGTTCCCTCTGGAATCGGTTCTGTATCAGAAAGTGAACACTGAACCGGAATCTGATACCATTCATAATGCACATCGGAGAGAGTCTATTGTGATCATGGAACAGTTGGGCCTTTCGAAGAGAGTGATTTTTGCCCGCAAATGAGAAAGTTCGTTCATTAAGACTTTGCCAGTTTTTAGTTTCCCACCAATCAAGTCCTTGATTCCCTATAACATCAATGGCAGAATAGGTGAATTAAGCTTGTCGGTGACAGCCTGAAAATATGAAGATTCAATTGGGAGCCATCTGTAATCAAAAAGGAATTCTCCTGTTTTGTTTATTGATTCTCCGGATTCTGCTCTTATGTTCCAATTCATGATGAACCTGCTTGGACAATGAAAATAAGGTATTACTATGAAGTTTCTTGAAGGTCTTACTGTTGGCGTTGATTTGGGAACGACGTACTCAGCGATAGCACAACTGGACAAGGATGGTCAACCAATCTCCCTGAAGAATACAGATGGTCGATCAATTACCCCTTCTGTTGTTTTACTGGGAGAGGAAGGCCGCGTTGTTGTAGGTCCCTCTTTTGAAAGAACGGCAATTGAGGATGATCCCTCTCGAATCGTCGAAGCAATCAAAAGGCATATGGGAGATGATAATTTTTATGTTGTCTACCAGGAAAAAAAGCTGACAGCCGAATTCCTTTCTGCTTTGATTCTGAAAAAGATGAAGCAGGATGCTGAAAAGGAAATTGGGCCTATCACCAACGCTGTCATTACAGTTCCCTATTATTTCAATGATGTACGCCGAAAAGCGACTCAGGATGCTGGTCGAATTGCCGGCCTGAATGTGATCGATATCATCAATGAACCTACAGCAGCTACATTAGCTTATGCCTGGAAGCGGGATGAGTTAGGAAATCCTGATGCGATGCCCGACGGCGAACGAACGATTCTGGTGTATGACCTGGGTGGTGGTACATTTGATGTTACAGTCGTTCGTTATTCTCCCACTCAATTCCGGGTACTGGCAACTGACGGTGACGTGATGCTGGGGGGGCTCGATTGGAGCCAACGCATTGTTGACCATGTTGCAGAACAATTCCAAAAGAAATTTGGCAGTGATCCACGGGAAGATCCTGTGACATTGCGGACCTGTGTGCAGGAATGTGAAGATGCAAAACGTGAGTTGAGCCATAAAGCACAGACTCCCGTTTCAATTTATCACAAAGGTAACACATTAACGGTAGCATTGACGCGTGGTGACTTCGAGCGAATGACAGCAGATTTACTGCAACGAACCCGAGACACAACCGAACTGGTCATGCAACAGGCGGGAGTTAAAAAAGGCCAACTGGACGATGTGGTGCTGGTAGGTGGATCTACATTGATGCCCGTTGTGGAAGAAATGCTGAAGAATGTCTGCGGGAGTGAACCTTCACGAACGATGAACCCCGAAGAAGCAGTTGCCCAGGGAGCAGCCATTCACGCAGCCATTCTTGAAGCTCGGGTAACCGGTGGCGAAAGCCGCATGGCCCAGACAGTCATCAAGAGATTACGCAGCGTCAGCACCTCCGATGTGAACTCTCACTCGCTGGGTGTGAAGATCACTGATCCCAATAATTCATCCCGAAAAATTAATCATATCATGATTAAGCGGAATACCGAGATACCAGCCAGTGTCAGCCAGAAATTTGTGACCACGACAGATAATCAGCAAAGAATTCATGTCATCATTCTCGAAGGGGAAGCCAGTGATCCGGATGCCTGTTCTACGATTGGTGATTTCCGAATTCTCAACTTACCTCCAAATTTGCCAAAGGGTTCACCTGTAGAGGTAACGTATCGTTACGATTCCAACGGTCGAATTCATGCTTCGGCACGGGAATTGACTGGTAATAATGAATCGGCAACTGAAATTGTTCGTGATTCCGGTTTGGATACGGATGGCGTTGATCGATTCGAACTCTTAGCCAAAGATTACATGGTAGAGTAACAACCCGTCTAACCACGGTCCTGGACGTCTCCAGAACGAGACTTTGAATATTGATCTGAAGTTGCGTCAAACTGAAATAGAACACATCGTTTTTGATCCAAGAGCAAGGAGTCCTCTGAGGTGGCATTAGATGTCTATAAGGATTGGCTGGGAATACCGGAAGGGGATCGCCCTCCTCATCATTACGACTTACTGAGATTAGTACAATTCGAAGATGATGAAGAAAAAATTCGTGCACACTATAAGAAATTGAATTCGCACGTTCGAAAATATGCAGCCGGGAAATATTCTATTGAATCCCAGGATTTGCTGAATGAGTTAGCAAAAGCCATGCTCTGTCTGACAGACCCCGAGCGAAAAAAGGAATATGACGAGAGTCTGGGACGCGAATTTGATGACGAACAGGGAACAGGTGCACAATCAGTCGAAGAAATTCTGGTCGAACTGGGACATATCGATAAATCTCAGGCTGCTGAGTTAGCTGAGTTTGCGGAGCAACGTGGTCTGTCGATTCGCGATGCTGCAGTACAAATGCGACTGACTGATGCGGAAACCGCGACACAGGCCCTCGCTCGTTCACAGGGTATACCTTATATTGATTTGGAGGAAACATTTCCTGATGACGAAATCTTAGATCTGATGCCTCAGCAGGTTGCCAAACGAAATACAATCCTGCCTTTATTCATCGACAATGACGTATTACTGGTCGCCTGCGCCGATCAACCAACTCACGAACTTGAAGATGAACTTCGCATGCGTTATCAGGTTCCCTCTCGTTGGGTGCTGGCAACTCCACGCTCTATCAGCCAGGGGATCGTAAACTATTATGCTGCAGCAGCAAATCGCAATGAAGAGACATCATCGACCACTGCTCAGAGCTCCGACAGTAAGCCTTCAAAAAAACCAAAGCCTGAGAAAAAAGTTGAAAAAACAAAACCCTCCAAAAAAAGAGGGAACGAACTCTCGCCTGACGAGTTAAAAGAAAAGAAACAGATGGCGTTCATCCTTTGTGGATGGGCCTTTTGTGGATCGATCTTAATTGATCAATACATTCTGAAAAGCTATGTCTTTCCGCAAACATGGCCCTGGCATTTTATGCTGACGACAATCAGTGTTCCCCTTATCGCCTTTTATTTATTGTCTGGAATGTGGAAGAAGTAAATTCGATTTCATCACTGTTTTCCTTACATGTGGCATAATCACTACAGCGTTAATGAGTTTCTAAGCTCCCTGCCTGTGAGCCGTTCGTCTCTGAATCCTTTCGACCAGCATTCCGATAATATGCTATATTTACGAGGGAATGAACCGCATCTTTAAATGATGTTTTTCTTTTCTCTGCCTGTCTCGCTTCCATTGCATTGGAATCTAAAACGACCAGGAGTCTCAGATGGCGATTTCTTCTGTTACGTCTGCAATGAATACTGCATTATCGAGTATAGACCGCGTCAGTCAGCGTATCGAAGAAATTGCCGGCAATGTCGCTTCAGGAATCGAGAGCGAAGCGGGAGTAGAAAGTCATTTGATCAACAGCGGAATTCTGGATCTGCCACTATTGAAACAACAGACACTCGCCAATGTGAAAGTGTTTGAGACAGCAGAAAGCCTGTTGAACACACTCATGATTCAACAGCGAAAATAACATCGAATGCAGAGACACTATTCTTCAAATGGTGCATTAGTGTTATCTGGTTCTACTTTTCTGAGTTCGGCAATCAAATGTCCCAGCCTGCGAACTTCGATCACATTCAGCCGATAGCCGTTCCAGTCACAAAGGTCGCCCACCTCGGGGAGCCGTTCCAGTTTTTCATGAAACATACCGGCAACCGTTAACAGGCTATCGTCAGCAAGCTCGTAATCCTGCTGTAATTTGCGGCAGAGATAGCGAAGCGTTGTGATTCCCTCAACATGATACACGCCTGTCGTCACTTCAATGACTGGCTCACGTCGTAAAATTCGTTTTGCCCGGCTCGGTTCCGGTGAGAGAATGGTATCAATAATATCGTCATAAGTGGCGATCCCAATGGTCTCTCCATATTCATCAACCACCGAAGCAAAGTGACAATCTTCCGTCTGAAATCGTGAAAAGACTTCGGCTAGATTCGCACACCAGGGTACATGTACGATACGCTTCGACTTTTGATTCAGCGCCTTTTCAGAAAAAGAAGACAGGTCCGTCAGCGAGATAATCTGATTAATTTCATCTGAATCGTTCTCACGTCTCCGCAAAATGATGTAATCCGTATTGGGAGTAATTTTCGTCAGATCTTCCAGCTTAAAAGGCATGTTGAATGTGAGATAGGTTCCCCTGGGGCGCATTACTTCTTCGACCGGCATTTCTGAAAGATCTAAAATGTTATGCAGAATCTGTCTTTCATGGCGAATGACTTCTTCACTGGCGCCCGACGCGTCTACAGCCCGTTCGAGATCTTCTGAATGTAAATAGGATTCTTTCTGGATTTGAGGCCAGAACGTCCGACGCATCAGCTTGCTGATATTCTGTAATAGCGGAATGACAGGGTCGAGAATTCGTACAGAAAAAGCCAGAGGCCAACTTACCAAAACTGCAATTTTTTTCCTGAAGACTATGGAAAGACTCTTGGGAAGAACTTCGCCAAACAAAATAATCGCCAGCAGACTTCCCACACTGAAGACACCCGCTGCCGCGGTCATCCCTTTGTCTGCTAACGATTTTGCTATTACTCCGGCCACTGCAAAATAGGTAAGGTTGATCAAGAGGTTCCAGAACAAAACAGCGGTCAGCAATCTGTCAGCATCAGCAACCAGAGTCGCGATGATCTGTTCGCTGGGTTTCCCTTTGCTGAACTGCCTGAGTTCAGCCCGTGAGAGATAAAAGATTGCAGTCTCGCTTCCCGAAAAGAAACCGGAAGCACAAGTCAGAGCGAATAACGCCAAAGACCCTGGAAACCAGATTGGAATGGTATCAATAAATGCAATCATCATGAATCAGGAACTGCCACTCTATCCCTTATCAAAAGTGGTTTTTCCCAAGGCAACATCAAATTCAGATACTGCCGGAATATACATAGCCAGAACAGGAAGACCATAAGCAAAGAGAATTGTAACCAGTACACCCAGAGTTCCTCCCAGCAAAAACGAAGTAATTGCATAAAAAGTCAGGAAGGGAAGCAGCCAGGCTGAAATTGCCAGAGCACGCGAGGGGTTGCGGTACGTGAGAGAGGAATGCAAAGCGGCACTCCCCACAACAATAAAGATCAGGAAGCTTTGAAGCTGTAATGCAAAAGAAGAACGTGCCTGCACCAGCAAAATCATGAAGATACCGATTCCAATAAAAAGGAAAAACATCGTCCCCAGACTGCCCCCGATAGCTGATCGACTATTGTCATAAGTCAGCCCCATATGCAATCCAAGTACCACTGCAAAAAGAATCAGCGATAAAAAACCAACCAGAGCACAGAGAAATCCTTCGGTTGAAAAAACACCCTGGCTCCCAAGATAAAGTAATATCATCAGCGGAACCAGAATCAATTCTTTAGTGTTATAGAAAATGCCTCCTAATTTCCCTAATACAAATTCTTTTGCAGAAATATCCGTTACCAGCAATAGCTCCAGAGTTTTGCTGTCTTTCTCCGATGTAATAGACGTAACGGCCTGTGTGTTCGCCAGCACCAGACTTAACCAGGCAATTCCTGCAAATGCTAATCCCTGTGGAGGAATCACTCCCAGATACAAAGTTCCCTCAGCAACCGCATCCGAAGTAGAAGCAGACCAGAGGGTAAACGCTGCCAGCAGAAAATAAGCCAGTTTAATGACAAATGCTTTTCTCCCATACGCCTTTGTCATGATTTCCCGCCAGACAATCGGATTCGACCAGATTTGACGAGTTTTCTCTTTCGTGGTGACAGCTTCCTTTTCTTCGGTGGTAGCAGTCGCCTGATAGACGGAACGCGATGGGTTCCAGACCCGAAGCCGAAGAATCGTATAAGTTTTCAGCGCGATTCCTAAAATCAACAGGCTGATCAGAGAAGGCCAGGCACTCACGGTGACAGGTTGCAAACTTAAATTCAGCGAGAGAGGATTCAGGATTTCATACAGAGAGCGGAACGGATTTAACCCGGAAATCCAGGGACGAATGCCGGACTCTACACTGATGAAACTGACCATAAGTTCCACCACTCCCAGAAATACCACCATTCCCAAAACACTGATGGCCAATGTTTGAAAGGTTTTCTCTCTCCAGAATGCAACCAGACCTGCCCAACTCCCGGTTGCAAAGACAGTCATCAGACATAAGAGTTCGATCCAGACAATCTGTGATAATTCAATGCCTCCCAACATGTACAGGAACACAAAAACCGGAATGGAAGCAGCCAGCAGAACATAAACCATCAGCAAACTGGATTGAATTTTTCCACTCACAAGCTCCCGGTCTTTGAGTTCCGTCATTAATAACAGAATCAGAGTCCCGCGATCTTTTTCCTGTGCAATACTACCTGCCGAAAATAACAGAGTGAAAAAAAGTATGAGTAATAATTGCAGGAAAGCGATCATCTGAAAGATCAAGTTTCCCAATCGGGCAAATTCCCCAATGGTTGTGGTCTGAATTTGCTGCGTTCCCAGTATGGTTTGACCGGCTGTGAAGATCAAAATAAAGACAGCCGCCACGTAACCGGAACGAATCAGGTAATGACGAAGTTGGCGGGGAGACGTTAACGCTTCCCTTATAAATATCGGATTGCTAAGCAATGTTCTCTGGCCTTTTTCTCCAACAGGTCACAGCAGTCAATTGGGAGACGCCCTTCTCTGCCCAACCCTTTTGTTACAATCTCAAGATTGAATGATTAGAATATGATATTAAATTGATCTCTGAATGGCAAATTCGGTCAGTTCCTCCAGAATTTGCCTCGCTTGTGATTCAGGACAATCTTTCAAAGCTTCTCTGGCTTGTTTAGCAAATTCACGGGCACGATTGCCAGCGTACTCGATGGCATCACTATTTTTGATAAATTGAGCCAGACGCGATTTTGTTTGTTCATCGGGCTGGGACAGGATTTCCTGGATCATCGCCTGAGTATCCTGATTACTCTGATCCAGCAACCGAATCAGAGGCAGGGTCAATTTTTCTTTTTGCAGGTCTGAGCCGAGAGACTTACCCATTTGTTCTTCATTGCCGAGCAAATCAAGCAAGTCATCTGTAATCTGGAATGCAACACCTAATGCGCGTCCGTAGTCATCCATTGCCTGAATGATTTTTTCATCAGCGTCAGCATAGATCGCCCCTAACTGTGTACTGATCGCACAAAGTTCAGCCGTTTTTCCATTGATGATCTGCAAATACTGTTCTTCAGATAGATCCAGGTTTCCGCGCTCATAAATCTGAGCCAGTTCACCTTCACAAACCAGATTGGTAGCACGACCGATCAGACGGCAGGCACGCGCATCACCCAGACTGGCAGTCAGGTGAAACGCATGTGTGAATAAAAAATCTCCAACCAGGACACTGGTCTCATTATTCCAACGGGAGTTGACCGTTGCCACATGACGACGGATGATGGCATCATCCAATACATCATCATGTACCAGAGTTGCCAGATGAATCATCTCTACCGCAGATGCCAGAACATAATGACTGTCGTTGATGCCCCCCGTTGCCGCTGCCGAGAGCAGCAATAAGATCGGACGTAGTCGTTTGCCCTGAAAACGTGTGATATGCTGCAATACATCGTGGACATAGGGATGTTTCGAGCTGACTTCACTCAAAAAAACGAGTTCCGCCTGTTCTAATTCACCGCCGATTAACTCTTCGACACGTGCCAGAAGGTCATGTGTCGTAAGATGGTCCCCCATTACAGCCTCACCACAATATCGATTCGATTTTCCAGGACTTGTCTGGCGATTGGTTATTGAAAAACACGGAACATATGACCTGCTAATTGAGATCACAATTCGCAGGCCATTGTAAGCATTCTACCTGCAGATAGGAATGCAAACAGGGTGCCCCTCTATGAAATCGGAGGGCGAAAATTGCGATTTCCTCAATTTCAGGATCAAATCAAGGGAGATTCATCTTGAATACGGAGCCCTGATTGTGGCCCGAAAATGAGAAATTCAGTCGACCACTCTCTTATAATGGCCGCTTTTCCCGCCTGATTTTTCCACAAGCCGCGTTGGGCCCAGACTCATGGCACGGTCAACGGCTTTGCACATGTCATAAATGGTTAAAGCAGCAATACTGACCGCCGTCAATGCTTCCATTTCGACACCGGTTTTCCCATCAACCTTCACGGTCGATTCAACACGGATTACCGTCCCATTCCGGGGCTCAAAATCAAGAGATACACTGTTGATGCCCAGAGGATGACATAAAGGAATCAGGTCCGCAGTTTTTTTCGCTGCCATAATTCCGGCAATGCGGGCGATTTCCAGCACATCACCTTTGGAAATCTGCCGATCCAGAATGAGCTTTTGTGTTTCTGGTTGCATCGTGACGAAGGATTCTGCTATGGCGGTGCGCGAGGTTACCTCTTTGCCACCGACATCAACCATACGGCTGGCGCCTTCTTCATCAAAATGAGTCAATTCTGACATTTGAACCTCGCTCGCATCTCTGGCAAATTATTCCAGGTCCGGGAAAAACGCAAACCGGTGAGGTCCGTTTTTGCTACGCCGCCTCGGAGGCATCATTCGAATCGGAATGCTTGAAGTTTCCATCTTCAGTGACGTCATCAAACCGCACGGACATCCGTTTGGAGACCCCTGATTGTTCCATTGTAACTCCATAAAGGACATTTCCGACAGTCATAGACCGCTTATTATGCGTGATCATTATGAACTGTGTGGTATCTTTGAAGTCATCAATTAAACCGGCATAACGCTCGACGTTGGCTTCATCCAGAGCCGCATCCACTTCGTCCAGAATACAAAAGGGACTGGGACGACTACGAAAGATTGACATTAACAGGGCAACTGCAGTTAATGTTTTTTCGCCACCACTGAGTAAAGTCAGGCCACGCAACTCTTTCCCCGGCGGACGCGCCACGATTTCAATTCCACATTCGAGAACATCTTCAGGATCTTCAAGAATGATGTCGGCTTCTCCCCCTCCAAATAGCTTACGGAATATTTCCTGAAAATGGCCTCGTATCACTTCGAAGGTATCTGCAAATAATCGCCTGCTCTCCACATTGATCCGTCGGATAATTTCTTCTAACGATGATTTTGCTTCTTCCAGATCATCGAGTTGCGATTTCATATATTCGAAACGAGTCTCCAGTTCATCCAGGTCTTTAAGACTGTCTGAATTAATACTGCCCATCATTTTAATTTTGCGTCGCAGACGATTCACCTGTGATTCGATCTCAGGTCGAATTTCAAGGTAAAGTTCGATATTAAACCCGAGTTGCGCAGGAGCGTCACTCTCTTCGACAAGCTCTATCTCTACACGCTCTTCATTTTTTTGATCAATTGAAGAAAACGATATCTGTGCTTCCTCACTCTCCACTTCCGAATGTTCAGCCTCGGAATCAGTGTCCTCTTCCCGATCAATCTGCGATACTTCTGCCTGAGTTTGCTCTTCGAGGTATTGCTTCAGAACCGATTCTCCCGATGAAACGATCTCCTCCAGCGAGAGTTGATACTCTTCCTCAATGCGTTCAGCCAGAGTGCTGATCTGATGTTCGATATCGCGGGTCTTGATTTCTTCCTCGTGTTTCTGGTCATTCAGTTCGCGGCGTTCTTTACGAATCGCTGCCTCTTCAGAACTAAGCTCCTTTTTGAACTGTCGTTTTTCATCACGAAGCCTGGAAAGAGATCCTGCCTGCTCAAATAATGCTTCCTGAATTAAAAATTGCTCATCCAGTAGAGCGCGCGTATTCAAAATATGCAATTTAATTTGCGAGTTTTTTTCCATTGACAATTCATAACGTCGGCTGGACTCATACTGTTGCTGTTCTCGCTGTTCGAATTCGAGCTTCATATGACCAAATCGCTGCTCCAGCCCGGCCAGACGTTCTTCGTGCGTTGCCAGTTCCAGTTGCCTGGAGTTCTGCTGCTCTTTCAGCTCTTGAATTTCACACTGTTTGTTTAACAAGACAGATTCGTCCTGCTGTATTGTTAAATTCAGGCTTTCCAGTTTTTCTTCTGTTTCCTGTTTCTGGACGAATACGACTTCTGCTTCAGTCTGTAATTTTTTCGAGTGATTTTCATGGTCTGTCAACTCGTTCTGGACAGTCATCAATTCTTCGTTTATTTGTTCCCGTTTGTGTTCCGCTGCAACCTTCGCCGCCTTTTCCGTAGAGAGATTTTCTGATGCTTGTTGCATTTGTTCTTGCCAGGAGCGACGTTCTTCTTCGACCGTCGATAATAACGTATCTAACTTTTCGAGAGCAGACTCATTATCATTCAAAGTACGATCCATTCTGATCAGATCGTTTTTCAGCTTCCTTAATTCACTCCTGCGAGTAAATATTGCAGACTCGCCACGTACTTCACCAACAAATACAGATTGATTCGCTTCGACCAGTTCTCCTTGTAATGTCACAAAGCGGCAATTTTGACCTTCTAACCGCGACAGCTTGACAGCTGTCTCAAATGAATCAACGATCCAGGTATCGGACAGCAGTAACTCTGCCAGATATTGATTCTCTTCTGATGGTTTGACTAATTTATCTGCGCGATAAATCACGCCGAGTTCTGCAGACAAATCCAATGTGATTTGCTTCTTTTCCGCAGAGAACGATTCCGGAACAGCCGCATCTCCTTCTACAGAGAATCCATTGACGGCAGGTTCTACAAGGTTTGTCTGTTGATCGCGTGAAGAACGCGTAATAAAACCAACCCGGCCGGAAATCGAATATTTTCCTTCTTTCAGAAACTGATAGAGTGGATCAAATTCACTAATCACCAATAATTGTGAACGGATTCCCAATGCGACTTCCAGAAGAGCCGCCTGCTCAAGATCGACATCCAGAAGATCAGCCACACTTCCGATAATGGTATTCCAGGGAGAATAGTTGGAGGTCTGCGCCCGGTTTAAAATTTCTTTGACGCCAATACTGATTCCTTCCTGACGTTGCTCCAGGTCTTCCAGCACGCTTTTTCGTGCCTGATCGGCACTCCGTTTTTCTCTCAGGTCCGAAAGCTGTTGTGTTTTCTGGTCCTGCTCGCTTAATAATGCCTGTTTTTTTTCATCCACACTGGATAGATTTTGCGCATACTCGGCAACTTTCTCTCCTGCCAGACGAAATTGCAAATTTGTTTTTTCAACAAGCGATTTTGCCTCTTGAAATTTTTCTTCCAGTTGCAATCGCTTATCATTCGATTTCTCGGTGGAAGCAGTCACATTCTTCTGCTCAGTTTGAATCGAAAAGAGTCGGTTGTCTAAATTAAGAGAGGCCTTATTTAACTCATGAACAACTTGCTGGTTTTGTTGAATCTGTTCACTGACCTCATCTAATTCTTTTGTCACTTCGGTAATTCTGGAACGAGTTTCTTCCAGTTTCTGGCGTTGAATTTGAAATTCAGATTCAGATTTGTTCTTCTCGTTCGTAACTGCTTCGAGATCATTTTGAATTTCGGCTGTTCTTCTTGTCATCAAAATTCGCTGTTTGCGCAAACGGATAATTTCGGTTTCGAATTCCTCTTTCCGTTCAAGCTGGTGCTCAATCGCTGTTTGATTTCCGGCGATCCCTTCCCGTTGCGAGGCGACTTTTTTCTCAACCGATCTCAATTGGTCATCAACTTCTGAGACCTCGGAATCAATGGCCGTTAATTGTTCTTCATAAGTTTGATACTCGGCGTTCAGTTCGTTTATTCGCTTCTGATATTGATTGATTTTTTCCTGAATCGCTGACTGCTGTGTGGTCAAATGCCGCCAGTCATCCGCCGCCATTCCCATCCAGAGCTTGCGCAGTTCGGTCGATGCTTCGCGGTATTTAGATGCTTTCGAAGCCTGACTTCGAGTTGAATTCAACTGAGCTTCCACCTCATCGACAATATCTGTCAGTCTGAGGAGGTTCTGGCCGACTCGCTCCAGTTTGCGTTCTGCATCAACTTTTCTGGACTTATAGCGACTGATGCCCGCCGCTTCTTCAAACACCACGCGCCGCGTTGCGGCATTTGCCTGTAGAATCTGGTCGACACGACCCTGCTCGATAATACTGTAAGCAGAAGTTGCCGCTCCGGTTCCCATAAAGAGATCACGGATATCTTTCAGACGCACTGTATTCCGGTTAAGGAGATATTCTGAATCGCCGTTCTTCCACAGCCTGCGTCCGATCTGCACTTCTGGAGCATCAATGTCCAGAAAGCCACCTTGATTGTTAAACGTCAGTGTGGCTTCGGCGTAAGGGTTTGGTTTACGCCCCTGGGAACCATTGAAAATCACATCCGTCATGTCCTTGCCGCGAAGACTTTTAGGACTCTGGTCCCCCAGAACCCATTTGATTCCGTCCACGACATTACTCTTGCCACTACCGTTGGGCCCAACAACGCAAGTGATGCCTTCCGAAAATTCAAAGATGGTACGGTCGGCAAAACTCTTAAAGCCGAACAGTTCCAATGATTTCAGCATCACTAAACCTTACACGGTAAAACAGACGTGAGTGCCTGACTTCCAGTTGACAACTATGCATTTAAAGCAACAGATCTTGAATCAATTCGATTCGTGAATAGATTATTTTTTGAAATAACGAAACCAGTTTTTAAACGTGGTTTGTTTGACAAATTTTTCACCTTCGTCCTCTGATTTCGATTTTCTTGAATCAGATAACGTCGCTTGTCCTTTGTCATCCTCATCATCTGATTCTTTCGATGATTTCTCCCGAGGTGCTCCTGAATGGAATATATTCGGGACCATATTCGGATTGCCGACACGAGAGCCTTTTCTGGATTTCGATTTGGAAGACTTCTTACTACTCGACTTCTTACTACCCGACTTCAAAGCCAGTAACGAAGTATCTGCATCCGGGCGGTAATACATGCGGCCCCCTTCAGGCAGGGCGTCGATTTTGACCTGTCCTTCGATGTTTCCCTGATGATGTGCCTGTAAAATCATTTGTGCAATATCTGGATAACTGGCACCCATCTCGACTGCCGTCCGAATTACAACAGCAATATTTCTGGAAGTTTTCTTGCGCTGATCCTGTTCGCCAACTTCATACTTACTGACTGTCACCTCATGACTCCCTGCTGCACCGGTAATTAATACATCACCTGCGCGAATGGCAATGGGAACTCGAAATTCCTGTTCTGAACCGAACAGTACCACTTCAGGATGTTTGCGGTGTGTGATGTGAATCATCGGGCCGCCATTTTTAGGACTTCCTTCTTTCGCATCCGGATCGGTATTCGCGACGGTCTCCAGTTCGGTTTGCAAAACATGAAGTAAAAATTCGTCCCGCATATTTTCGCCTCTAATGAAGGGATCATTTTTATCCAGTGTCCAAAGGGCACGGAAGGCACCATAGCGTGTTTCGGCACTGGTCATGCTCATTAATTCCCGTAAATAAAGATGAGCCTCTGGTTCATCAATTGCAGACATCGCAGCCAATGCATAAACACGAAATGCTGGTTCTTCTCTGGCAGCTTCGGCCAGATCCTTAAGACCCGATCCGTCATCCAGATAAGCGAGTGCCATGGCTGCATGAAACCGGATTTCCAACAGAGGGCTTTTCAAAGCAGATTTCAAAATGGGAATCGATTTTTTACCAATCGCTTCCAACTGAATGGAAGCTTTTTCCGCACGCCCGGGCATCATAATTTCTTCCGTAAGCTTCTGCATGCGCACGCGTTGGGCTACATCGGTTTCACGGAAGGCAATATATCGCACGACTTGTAAATATCGTGAATCGTTGTGTTTGTATCGGGGCTTCAGCTTCAAAACGACTTTTTTGTCTGTTTTGGCCTCTGCCAGTGGTTCTTCGATTCCATATTTATCAAAGTGGTGAAAACGACCGCCAATTCGATCAGCGATACGTTGGGCATTTCGAATACTTTTGAAATCATTTCGCAGGTACAAGGCCAGATTCCGATCTTCGGTTACCGAAACTCCACCTGACAAAATCCGCCCACGACGCATGATGCCGGCGACTGCCTTTTTACGATTTGAGTCAGACATCGGGGGAATTAAAATCGCTCCATGTGCCTTGGCAAGAATATGGCCTTTCAAAAGCCCGCGCCCCTGAATCATGGCCTGCTCTGCAAGGTAGGATTCCATTAACCAGCCTCCTTCAAGGCTGGTCGCATCACTACTGCCCGGCAGATAAACTTCCACATCAAAGGTTTCTCCTTTGCGAATCAAAGGAGGGAGATAAGCTTTCACGATGACCAGAGCCGTCGAAGGACTTCGCAGAATCTGGTTTGGATTTTTCACATTGCGACGACGCATCTCACGCAGCAACGCTTCGCGGTGAACCGAGGGAGGCGGGTTGCCGCCTGTCCCCTTTAATCCGGTCACCAGGCCCACGCCTTGCAGTGCGATCAGATTTCTGCCAGTAATTTGTGTGTAGTCTCCGATGAAAGGAGTTTCCACTTTCGTCTCAAACTCATCTGAAACAGAAGTTTCATCATCGGGACTTTGCGACCGTAATTTAGCGGGACTTAACCAGTTTCCCGGGTTCAGATTCAATTTCTGGCATCCCGAAAAGCCGGTTGTCAGCATGGTTACGATGATTAATAGATTGACAGAGTTTTTCACAGCACGACCCCGTTTGTGAGAAAGTAGTCTTTTCAGAACAGTAGTCCTCAACTGAAACCATTTCCGAACGCAATTTGACCATCAAGTAGCCAGGTGTTTTTAGAAACCTGCCTCTTTTCAGTAGAAACACTGAAATCGACCTGAGGAATCAAACATTGCCAGAACTGACAAAGCAGAAAACCTGAAGAGAATTGAGATTTGATTTGAATTTGAGAGAGATTAATGTGGGTCGGAAGCTTATCTCATCAAGAAAATGTGGTCAATACCTTTTTCAGACCCCGTCAGAACCCGAAATTTCCGGACGCATCGTGATCGTGAATGAAGGTAAAGACCGAGCAGGCAAAGGGATAGTCAATACTTTTTGCAGATTAACTTTTCTGGGGAGCGAAAGAATCTAACGGGCTGGGGAAGGGATTCGCTTTAGTCGGCTCATTAGAAAATGGGCTTGTTTTAAATTGCTCAGGTTGAGGAGGCCCAAATTTGCTCTGCGGCCTGTATTGGGGTTGGGGGCTGAAAAAATCATCTTGTTTATTTGCTTTCCGCTCCGAGATTTCGACAGGGCCACTTGATTTGATCAACACCACGTTTTGATCCTGAAATTGAATTTGAATCTCCGTGGCTTCCATGTGGGTCGTTTTTGAACCATTGGACCTGATCAGCACAGCCTCCTGTTTTTCTCCCCCGTTCAGTGTGAGCGACTTCGCACCCAGATCAAACTTCGCTTCCATCGCCTTTGCACGCAATCTGTCGCCTTTGCTGATAATTTCGACGTTATTACTTAGTTTGAGCACAACATCTTCTAGTTTCTTTGTATAAGTCACCTCGATAATACCTGCTGAGAAAGTCATTTCATCGATCTGGATACCAGCCTGCCCCTGAAGATTGATGAAATGTTTGCCATCACGCTGTATCTTAAAGTCGATTTCCTCCCCCTTTAATACCATTCCTTGCAATTGAATGGTATGCACCTCGGCCGAGGCAGCCACTTTCGGTTTTGGATCTGCCGCAGAACCAGGGGCAACAAGACCAAGAGAAATGACTGAGATCAGGCTGGCCGAAAATAATTTGTTGAACATGATTTGTCTCCGCTGGCAATAATCGAAAAAATTCCAGATTCCGGGGCAAGCTTTGGCAGTGTTCTAACAAACAGTCCTGAAACCGTCCATGCCAATCCACGCTGAAATGGTCTCTTTGCTCGATCACGGAATATCTTTGCTGAAACAGTTTTCAAACGATTCCCATTGCGCCATGATATTAAGAACATCGATACTTGTGATCGTTTAAGAAGTTACAACATTCCTGATCATCAGAAATCCTGAGAGAAACCCCTTATGATTTTTCAACGAACTTTTATTGTCAAAACTACAATTGTGTTTGGTCTGTGTGCGACACTTTCCCCTGCCCTGTTACTGGCCGATGGCCCCGCCGACAATATACCCGAAAAGGTTCGCAAGATTCCGGCACTGGGAGTGGAAGTTCCCGAAAAACAAAAACAGCAACTCCAGCAAGGACTGGCGAAACTGCAAGCGTCCCTTGATCAATTAAAGAAGAGCAAGGACTCCCGAATTCAATCATTGATTCCGGATGTGGAAATCTATCATCGAGCCGTGCGTTGTGCGCTCGAATATCAGGAGTTCTTTCATGAGCGTGAAATTGGCAACGGGCTCAAGTTATTACAACAGGGCCAGGAACGGGCCGAACAGTTACTCAAAGGGGAAGCACCCTGGACTCAAAAAACGGGACTGGTCGTTCGCGGCTATATTTCGAAAATTGATCAGACCGTGCAGCCTTACAGTCTGGTCATTCCAGACAGCTATACTTTTTCGGGAAAAAGCGACTATCGCTGTGATCTCTGGTTTCATGGCCGAGGAGAACGCCTGAGCGAAGTCAACTTTATCAGCCAACAGCAGCGATCTCGCGGTCAGTATACTCCTGCCAACACGATTGTTCTCCATCCCTATGGCCGTTATTCCAACGCCTTCAAGTTCGCCGGTGAAGTGGATGTGCTCGAAGCACTGGAATCAACCAAACAGAATTATCGCATCGACGATGATCGCGTATCCGTGCGTGGTTTTTCAATGGGGGGCGCTGCCTGCTGGCAGTTCGCCGTGCATTACTCTGATCGCTGGTTTGGCTCCAACCCGGGAGCCGGCTTCTCTGAAACGCCTCTGTTTCTGGATGTGTTCCAGAAAGAAACTCTGAATCCGACCTGGTATGAGAAGAAGTTGTGGCAATGGTATGACTGTCCTGGCTACGCGTTGAATCTGTATCACTGCCCGACCGTCGCTTATAGCGGCGAGATCGACAGTCAGAAACAAGCAGCCGATGTGATGGAAATCGCTCTCGAAAAAGTGGGCATCGACATGGTTCATATTATTGGACCCAACACCGCGCACCGGATTCACCCCGACTCCAAAATCATCATCGAAAACAAAATGGACTCACTCGCGAAAGTGGGTCGCCAGCGCGTTCCCAGGACCGTGCATCTGGTCGCCTATACCTTAAAATATAATCGCATGGCGTGGGTTACACTGGATGCGATGCACGAAGAATGGACACAGGCCCAGATCGATGCCCGCCTGTCGAGACGCAATCGAGTCGACGTCAAAACCAAAAACGTGACTGCGTTTTCGTTGAAAATGAACGCAGGAGAATCGCCGTTGGATATGACTCATCCGGTGATGGTTCAAGTAAATGGCATCAAACTCGAAGCCCCCCGCCCTCTCTCTGATCGTTCGTGGCATGTTTCTTTTCACAAATCCGGTGATACATGGAAAGTCGGGCCTGCGATTCATGAACCAGGACAACTGGTCAAAAAGCATAACCTGCAAGGACCCATAGACGATGCCTTTATGGATTCCTTTATCTTCGTCTCCCCTTCGGGAGCGTGTGCTTCACCTGCCGTTGACAAGTGGGTGAAGTCTGAAATGAAACACGCCATCGTGCATTGGCGCCAACAGTTTCGCGGCGATGCACGCGTGATGAAAGACTCAAACATCACCGACAAAGAAATTGCCTCCAGCAATCTGGTGCTGTGGGGAGATCCGGAAAGTAACACGCTCATTAAAAAGATCGTCGGCAAATTACCGATCACGTGGAACCGTGATGAAATTATTGTGGGAGAGCAACGCTTCTCTGCCGCACATCATGCTCCGATTCTGATTTTCCCTAACCCGTTGAATCCGAAAAAATATGTGGTTCTCAACAGCGGTTTTACGTATCGCGAATATGCGTATCTCAATAATGCCAGACAGGTTCCGATGCTGCCCGACTGGGCCATCATTGACTTACGTACTCCCGCAGGCTCCCAATATCCAGGAAAAGTTGTCGATGCCAATTTCTTTGACGAGAACTGGCAGTTAAAATAACAGACTCGGATTCCTGAACAGGATACTTCGGAATAAATCAACAATTGATCCTCTAAGAAATGATGAATCTACTATGAAATATTTCACGAATACTCTGATGATAGTACTTTTTATGGGAATGACCGGCATGGTCTCTGCAGAAGTCACCTATCTTAAATCCTCGGCTAAAACGGGGTCCTCACTCTGCGTGATTGTTAAAGACAATGTTCTGGCTCATACTTCTCAGATCACAGCCATTGATATCCACGGCGGTTTGGTTGCTCCTGCAAATGCCAGTGATCAAACCATGCGGGCTCTTAACAACCTGAATTACCTGCTGAAAAAAGTGAATGGTAATCTGAAGCGACTGGTGAAGTTAAATATCTATGTAACAAGTGCCGACCTGGTTCCGGAAGTTCAGAATAGAATCGCAAAGGAATTGAAAGGGAAGTCGCAACCTGCGTGCATGTATGTGGTCACAAAACTCACGACCCCGGGTGCTCTGGTCGCCATTGATGCAGTCGCGGCAACCGGTTCTTCCGAGAAAATATCGAAAGCAAAAATTTTCAACGACGACGTTTCCGGTTTTCGCGTCGCTCTGTTACCAGCGGGACGAACGGCTTATATCTCTGGTCAGGCAGTCAAAGCAGACACGCTGGCCGAATCTACGAAAAAGACGATGGAAGAACTCTTTCAGACGCTCAAGTACCTGGGAGGTTCTCGGGCAAATATCATCCACATCAAAGCCTTCCTGACTCCCATGAATCAGGCCCTCCAATCCCGTCAGGTCATTGATGGTTTTTTCCCCGTTGATCGAAAACCTCCGGTATCACAGGTCGAGTGGTTTTCTTCTCTGCCCATTGAAATTGAAATGATTGTTGCACTGCCCGGTGAAGCACCCGCGGCACGACCTGAGGAGACCGTCGTCTACAAAACACCGACCGGCATGAAAGCCTCACCCGTGTTTAGCCGGACTGCTATCGCAGAAGTCAGTGACCGGATTTATGTATCAGGAATCACAGCGAAAAAGCCCGGCAACAATGACGAACGCATTCGCAGTGTTTTCAACCAACTTAAAGAGATCGTGGGAGAAGCCGGCAGTGATATGCGACACCTGGTGAAAGCCACCTATTATGTATCGGAAAATGAAATCAGCGGCGATTTCGGCAAGATTCGCAAAGACTATTATGACCCCCAGCGTCCGCCAGCTGCCTCCAAAGCCACGATTAAAAGCGTGGGCATCCCCAATCGTATTCTGGTAGTCGATATGATTGCTGTGCCTAAAAAGTAGTATTAAATGCTTATTTGATAAGAACTAAAAACGCCCTGTTGAACCAGGGCGTTTTTTATCGATATGTATCAGTCATTTGACTAATTGTTTACTTGCCGACATTCCAACCACCAACGGTAAAAATAACAGTAAAGAACATTAATATTGGAAACATCAAAAAGAAAAACAGGCCGATGGCGGATAACCATCCCACTACTTTCAGAGATTTGTATTTTTGATAAGCCTTGATCGACCCGAACAACCATACGGCCAATTGAATAAAAGGAGGAAAAGAAAATGCCATTCCAATCGGGACTGCTTTTGGCAGAATAAAGTTGATAAAAAGCAGCACTGCAATTGTTACAGGACTTCCAATCACTGAAACTCCCAATAGCCCCAACGACCAAAGAGTAACAACTCGAAAAAGCTGTGCATCCGCTTGTTTTCCTGCCTTTTCATTTTCTGGTTCTTGGCACATTAGAAACCCTCTAAAAGAATGGCAGAAGTATTTCGAACGAACAGCAAAATTAAAATCCGCACATTAGCTGACAATAACCAGAACAGATTTTTAATTTACAGAGATGAAATGTTTACCTAAAAGTATTTGCATCACCTAAAATTTTTGCCAAACGACGTCCATTCTAATTTTGAGTCAAGACTGAACGAATTGTCGCGCAGCTAAAGCATGTGCAATACCTGGAAATCCTACGCAAGTGTGCATGATAAAAAAGTCTTATTGCACCAGTACTTTTTTATCGATGTGAATTGGTTTATCATTACATGTATTCAGGCAATGATATCATGCACGATGCGGTTGACCTGTCTGTCAATCAATGATTGTTCCGCACCATTGCGAGTGAACGTCAGACGTTCTGCATCCAGTCCAAACAGATGCATCAAAGTCGCGTGATAATCGCTGGGGCTGACTTTATCTACGACGGCGTGGTGCCCGAATTCATCGGTACCACCGTATGTCATGCCCCCTTTCAAACCACCGCCTGCCAGCCACATACTGAAGCCGTAGGTGTTATGATCCCGTCCCTGTTTCGCGATGCCGGCATCGTTCTGAATCACGGGCAGCCGCCCCATTTCTCCGCCCCAATGCACGAGTGTTTCATCGAGCAAACCTCGCTGTTTGAGATCTTTTACCAGACCTGCGGAAGGAACATCGACTCGCTTGCAGGTTCTGGGAAGTGCCGTTCGCATACTGGTATGATGATCCCAATGCTGGTTGCCCGTCATAATTTGCACGAACCGCACGCCACGTTCAATTAAACGACGGGAAATCAGGCAACGTTTGCCGAACTCGGCAGATTCGGGTACGTCAATTCCATACAGGGCTTGCGTGGCTTTGGTTTCCTTGCTCAAGTCGAGCGCTTCTGTTGCCGCGGTCTGCATTTTTGCAGCCAACTCATAACTGGATATTCTGGCGGAAAGATCATCTTCACCCGGATGTTGACTGAGATGTCGTTGATTCAATTTTCCTAAAAAGTCGAGATATTTTTCCTGTGCTTTCCCACTCAGATGAGGGGGAGCATTGAGATTCAGAATCCGTGGTTCTTTGGGACGAATGACCGTTCCCTGGTAAAGCGAAGGTAGCCAGCCATTGGTCCAGTTATTAACACCCAGTACCGGTGCCCCGCCCGGATCCACCATCGCAATGTAAGCGGGAAGATTTTCTGATTCGGATCCTAATCCGTAAGTCAACCAGCTTCCTACCGTCGGACGTCCTGGAAGTATGCGACCGGTATGCATGGCATAGATGGACTGACCATGATTATTCACACTGGTGTGCATGGATCGCATGACCACAATATCATCGACGACTTCACTTAAACCGGGCAATAATTCTGACAGTTCGGTACCACATTCTCCATGCTTGCTGAATTTCCAGGGAGAGCCGAGAACTTTCGAGCTGGCCTGGGCAGCGTTGTCGTATTTGATGTCTCCCGGAAATTTCTTGCCATCATACTTCTGGAGCATGGGTTTGGGATCAAACATATCCAGATGACTGGGGCCTCCCTGCATGAACATTGAGATCATGGCTTTTGCTTTGGGAGCATGATGTGTTGGTTTCAATTTTAAATCAAAATGTTTATTCACCAGTTCAGGACGTATCGCCGGATTCTTGGCCAGAAGGGGATCCTGGTTCAACAGCCAGGATAAAGCCACAGAGCCGATGCCCATTGAACTTGACGCAAGAAAATGTCGCCTTGAGTGCAAGCCTGTTGTTTGTGTTTGATGATTCATAATTCGATACCGTTCTTGTATCAGACATCTGTTGAAATTAGTTGGTCATGAAAAACGAACTCTGACTAATCTACGTACAGGAATCCGTTGCTGCTGAGTAATGCCTGACAAAAAGTAGCCAATGCCAATTGCTCAGGCGTTTTCTTTGTTTTCACTTCTGCAGTTTTGAATTGCGCAATTTGCAGGTCAATAAATTCGACGGATTGTTTTACTTCTTCTGCGGAGGGTTCTTTTCCATAGCTGAGTATCCAGGCCAATTTGACCTGCTCTGCCTTATTTCCGGCGCGTTCCTTTGCCAGCCTGTCGGCAAAATATTCGGCATGTTCCACCATAAACCCACTGTTCATCATCAACAGTGATTGAGGTGCTACCGTTGAAGAAGCCCGTTTTTCACAATTGGGTTCCATTTTCGGAGCATCAAACATATCGAGCACAGCCAGAGGTTTACTGCGATTGACGGCAACATAGATACTGCGACGGAACTGGCGATCATCCATTTTGATGGCCTTTTTCTGTCGACCGGCGGTATCAACATTGGCGATACCAACCACGATTTGTCCGACTTCGTCTTCCTTTACAGGAACCGGCTCGCCGTACAGTTCCGTTTTCAGTTTTCCTGTCACCGCAATGATTGAATCACGGATTGTTTCCGCTTCCAGGCGACGTACGGGCATGCGACCGTATAACAGATTATCTGGGTCCACCGCGTTGTAATCGGTCGATCTCTGTGAACTTTGCCTGTAAGCTGTTGAAGTCATCAGCATCTTATGCAGCCGTTTAATCTTCCAACCATTGGCTACAAAATCATGCGACATCCAGTCTAATAATTCCAGATGCGTGGGCGGAATGCCCAGTTTCCCGAAGTCAGTGGGCGATGCCACGATTCCTTTACCGAAGTGGTGCAACCAGATACGGTTGACAAAAACACGTGCAGTCAGGGGATGCTTGCCGTTAGTTAAATAATTGGTATAGGCTAACCGTCGTCCTGTCGTTGGGAGTGTTTTATTTTTGGGTGGAATTCCAGCAGTCTGTTTCAGATTTGACTTGATCACAGATAAACCCGCTGGTAGCAATTCATGTTTGGGCTGTTCGAAGTCTCCCCGATTGAAGAAGAATGTTTTGGGCACTTTACCCGGGACTTCAGTCAACACACGAATAAATTCTTCTTTGGGTTTTTTGGCTCTGATTTTCGCCACTTTATCACTCAAGAGATTGAGTGTACCCGTCGTTTTGAGGTCTGAGAGCCGCTTGGCTTCATCCTTCCAGTGCTTAATCTGGGCGGCGCCTTTCGCGTCAAATTTCTCAAGGTTCGAAACCGAAACTAACAACGCAGGATATTCAGCGATGATTTTTTTCTGCTCCTCGGTCCTTTTTTTCGCATCTGTTTTCTGAGCCGTTAACGCGAGTTTTTTTTGCGCCTCAGGAATTTTCCCCAGTGTTTCTTTCTGGATTTTTTCAACCAGCTCTTTACCGAGTGCTTTGGCTTTCTGGGCGGCTTTACCCGAATCTTCGTGTAAGGTTCGATCGTAAAGATAGAGTGAACCAGAAGACAGACGATTGATGCGGGGAAATGCCTTCAGCAATGCAACCTGTTCCTTGGTTCTCTTTTTGCCCGTTGTTTTATAAGCAGTGCGAGTTAAGTCACGTTTCTCTTTCGGAACTGCAAGCAGCTCCCGCTCCAGCGTACGATCGACGAATTTGGTCACCAGTTTCGTTCGCTCTGCTAATACTTTTTTTGCTTCCGCTTCGAATTCGTTGGCGATTTTGCGATCGGCGTCTGACATGATCGAGATGCGTCGTGAAACCGGTGCACGCCAGTTTTTCCAGTCCAGAGCAGGTTCAAAGATTGCACGAAATCGATAGTAATCGTTTTGAGGAATCGGATCGTATTTATGATCGTGGCACTGTGCACAGGCAACAGTCATTCCCAGAACCGATGAGGAAACGATGTCAATCGTATCCGTGATGACCTGGTTCTTTGCCACTTCTTTCTCTGCGGGATTGCTACCTGTACCATCTGGAGCCATTCGTAAAAAACCGGTTGCCACCAGCTTTTCCAGATCTTGCGGACTCATATTTTTATAAGGTGGTTTGACCATTTCGTCTCCCGCAATCTGTTCGCGGAGAAACTGGTCATAGGGTTTGTCTTCATTGAAAGCACGGATGACATAATCCCGATATCGAAACGCCCAGGGACGTTCCATATCTTTATTATTGTAGCCTTCCGAGTCTGCATAGCCGGCGACATCCAGCCAGTGACGGCCCCAACGTTCGCCATAATGTTTTGAAGCCAGCAGGCGGTCGATCAATTTTTCGTAGGCATCGGTGCTTTTATCATCGAGAAACTGTTTCAATTCTTCCGGAGTGGGAGGCAAACCCGTCAAATCATAATACGCACGGCGTGCCAATGACGTTTTTGATGCGGGAGAAGAAAAGCTCAGCCCCTTTCCTTCCAGCTTCGCCAATAGAAATGCATCGACGGGCTGTCTCACCAGTTTGGTATTGTTGACTTTTGGAACAGGAGAGTTCTTCACAGGCTGGAAAGACCAGAATGCTAAATCATCGGGTGCAAGATAATCTGCCTCTATTTTTTCTGGTTCGGGGTGCAGTGTTTTTGCCCCCTGATCGATCCAGCGTTTGAGGATGTCTATTTCCTCCTGGGGCATATGCTTGTCTTCCGGAGGCATTTCGTGGGCCACCACGCGGGAAATCAACTCACTCTGATAACTTTTACCGGGAACAATGGCTGGTCCGCTGTCGCCACCTTTGACCATGAAACGCATGAGGCGCAAGTCGAGATTTCCCTCTTTGACACCGACTTCGCCGTGACAATGCAAGCAGTGCACTTTCAGGATTTTTCGCACATCTTTTTCGAACGAGAGTGCGCCTGTTTTTTTAGCGGGATCCGCTGCTTGAGTGACACTCAGACAGAGAGAGAAAGAAAATGCATACGCCAGGAAAAGTCGCCCGTTCATAGAAGAAGACTCTCTTGGTAATAGAACTAAGTGAGGACTATCCACTGGGATGGATAGTGTTTAAGGAGGGTTAAAAGCACTCATAAAACCAACAATATTTAAGAGTTACTTATATATTATAGTATCGGTTTCAGACCGAATTACAAGAGAGGATTTTCCATCAAATTGATACAGGATCAGGTGCAAATAATCGCAATCATGCAAATTATGACAGCCCTAGAATGAATCCGAAAAGGCTCAGGAAACAAAATCTCCCTAAGCCCTTGATAATATATAGTTTAGAACTCGACACATTTCAGCCGGTCACCAGTTTTTTCATGAACTCACCTTCATTCAAAGTCGGTCGTTCAGGGCTTCCTTTATGGCGATATTCCAGTTTCATATTACTCAGACCCATTAAGTGATAGATGCTGGTGTGAATATCACGCACATGCATCCGGTCTTCGACCGCATAGAGGCCCAGCTCATCAGTGCCCCCAATTGTTTGCCCGCCTTTAACGCCTCCACCGGCCATCCACATGGTAAAGCCTGTGGGATTATGATCGCGGCCATCCCCTTTTTCACTCATCGGCGTGCGACCAAATTCACCGCCCCACACCACCAAAGTGGAATCTAACAGACCTCTCTGTTTGAGATCTTTCAACAGACCGGCAACGCACTTATCCATACCTTTACAAAGCGCCGCGTGGCGCTTTTCAATGCCGGAGTGAGAATCCCATTTGCTGCCCGTGCCGTTATAAAGCTGGATGAAGCGTACGCCCCGCTCAACCATTCTTCGCGCTAACAGACAATTCGTGCCATAAACTTTGGTCTCTTTCTGATCCATACCATACAGTTCATACGTCTCTTTGGTTTCCTGGGTTAAATCGACGGCTTCAGGAGCAGCGGCCTGCATTCGAAAAGCCAATTCGTAAGATTCAATTCTTGCATCCAATTCAGATTGCTGTTTCCGCGACTGTGCATGACGTTGATTCAGAGTCGCCAGCAAATCCAGTTTTCCCGCTTCCTGGGAAGCGAAAATATTTTGGGGCCGATACAGGTTGGAAATCGGTTCTTTTCCCGTATTCAGTCGAGTGCCCTGATACACGGCAGGAATAAAGGCGGTTCCCCAGTTCCGTGGACCATTTACAGTCGTTCCGTTGTTGTCCTGAATCACAACGAATGCGGGCAGGCTTTCGTTTTCCGTACCCAGACCGTAGGTCACCCAGCTACCTAATGAGGGGCGACCGGCGAGGGGAATGCACGTATTCATCTGGCAGACGCCACCGGCATGATTGATGCCATTCGTCCAGCAGCCACGCACCACGGCGATATCATCAACGCAGGTCACGGTATGCGGCAGCCAATCGGAAACCCAGGTTCCTGCTTCACCATGCTGCTTCCATTTTCGTTTCGAAGCGAGCAAAGGTGAGTTCACTTCTCCCATTGCGGTAATCGGCCGCTTAAAACTTTCCGGCAGCGGTTTCCCTGCCAGTTTTTGTACTTCCGGCTTGGGATCAAACAGATCGATGTGGCTCGGTCCACCTTCCATGAACAGAAAGATCACACTTTTCGCCGTCGCCGGGAAGTGTGTCTGCTTTGCTGCCAGAGGTGACATCGGTTTGGTGCTGGTCTTGACTGCGGCCTGAGCCTGCTGTGCCAACATGGCATTTAAGGCAATACCACCAAAACCGGCTCCTGCCTGCAAAAGCAGTTGTCGTCGATTGATGACCGATTCAGGAAATGCCTGAGTGGGTTGATTACTCATACTATTGTCTTTCCGCTATTACTATCGTGGATCACGCTTGATTAATCGAGGTAGAGAAATTCGTTGGAGTTTAACATCACGTGACATAAATCTGCTAACGCCTGTTGTCGCGCGTTGTTTGCCACCGTTGATGTATTCGAGGGCAGGATGTGCAGCGCGTCAGCCACGCTGTTTTTGAGAAGTCCCTGTTTGGTATTAAATTCCCAGAAGCCAATTGCCGAAGCGTGTGGCTTTCCGGAGGAATGAATTAACAGTTCTTCCTGGCTTAAAGCCGCGCGGGATAACCTGACATTATCGAGCAGACCGTTCCATCTGCTGCCTGTCGTTTTATCCCGGCCTCCGAGAACAAGCTCATTTTCAGGACGATAGTCGCTGATGACTTTGTGTTTGACAGAGACGCGCTGCAGCGGTTTTTTTGAAAACAGCTCTTTGACATAAAATTGAATTCCCGTTTCACCGGTTTCAGCCATCTTAAGCGAGGCGGCAACATAATACGGCTTGTTCAGTTCCAGATGCAGATTGGAAGCAACCACTTCATAGGTGAGTTTGCCCGCCTGATTGTTTCCCACCAGTTGCAGAATCAGATTTCGTGGTTTATAGGCTGATTTCTGGCTTGTGACACCAAACGACCATCCTCGCTGTTTGGTATTTCCCGTCCATTGTGAGGCAATCGTATTCACGGCGGCATTTTCATAGACCGACCCTAATTGCACATAAGCTTCAATCGTGAAATCCTGATCTGGTAGATTTTTTGAAGCTGGAATGTGCAGCTTTGTCAGCGTCGATCCTTTTCCGAGCTTGATTGCTTCCTTCGTCGTTTTTGTGATTTCGCCGATAAACGTTTTCTGCCGGCCAGCTGCTTCCGCTGTGATCCGTTTTTGTTGCGATTTCAAAAAATCTGAATAGAGATCAACTTCTACCGGTTCTGGATCTTTACCAAACGTCATCTTATGGAGATAGGACACCATTTCCCTGTCATCGGCAAATGACTTTGCTTTCAGGGAACGGGCCATTGCGTTGGCGCGTTTCAGAAACCAATCCCCATTAATCATCAACAATGCCTGATTTGCCGTTGTAGTGACATCGCGTTGCGCGACACTTTTGATACCACCGGGCAGATCAAAGGCTCCCAAAACAGGGTCTTGCACGTTGCGTTTCATAATTGTGTAAACACTACGGCGTGGTAGATTGGCACTTACGCTGGGTCCTCCCAGTTTTTGATCGAGTTCTCCGGAAAGAAACAGTGCTGAATCCCGAATGTCTTCTGCATTGAGTCTGCGAATGTTGGCACGCCAGTGCAGACGATTTTGGGGATCTTTGAGTTCTGCCTGTTTCGCAGCAGGATGAAAAGCGGCGAGTCGATATGTGGACGAGTTCATAATCAGACGATGCAGTTTTTTAATGCTCCAACCATTGTCCACAAAATAGGATGTGAGCCAATCCAACAGTTCGGGATGACTGGGCGCTTCGCCCATATGTCCGAATTCGTTTGCCGTGGAAACCAGACCCGTTCCAAAATGGTACTGCCAGACACGGTTTGCGATCACACGCGTTGTCAGTCGATTTTGTGGATTGACCATCCAGTTTGCTAACGCGGTGCGACGTCCTGAAGAATGGGGGGCTGTCGAAATGGGGATGATTTCCGCTTCGCCAGGTTTCAAAAGAGAAAGAAATCCGGGAACAATCGGCTTGTGTTCGGGATCATCGGGAATGGTCGTAATCGGAAGCGCTCCCCGTGCATCGGTGACACTCATGCCCGTCGGCAACGGTTTCGGTTTGAGCTTATCAAAGGCAGCCAGTTCTTTAAGTAGTGCGCGATATTTTTCACCGTCAGGTTTTTCGCTCTTCTTTAAAGTGGCGAGAGATGTTTTCTGCTTGATGACGACCTGCCTTTGCACGAGGTCTGCCAACTGGTGATCCAGGGCAGTCCGTTTCTCTTCCGGTTTTGCCATTATTTCCTGCAGGTCAGCCGGAAACATTTTGATTTGACTTTGCGCTGCTTTTTTAAGTGTATCCCGTATTAACGCATCGATTTTAGTACGAATGCCTGCCGTCTTTTTTTCCCAGATTTCAAATTTCTGGTTATATTCTGCCAACTCTTTCGGTGTCGCAAAAGGAACATCATCCCGCGGCATCAGAGGTGCAAAGAATGCCTGCAGCCGGTAATAATCCTGGTGAGGGATCGGGTCAAATTTGTGATCGTGACACCGTGCACATCCCATGCTGACTCCCATAAAGACATCACCGGTGGCATCGGTAATGTTATCCAGAATATCATTCCACTGGGTGCGTGAATCACGCTGGTTATATTCATAAAGATTGTGTCTCAGAAAGCCTGTTGCCGCTAATGCATCAGGATCTTCAGGGGCAATTTCATCTCCGGCCAGTTGTTCTCTCACAAACTGTGAATAAGGTTTATCGGTGTTGAAGGAACGAATGACATAGTCTCGATAACGCCAGATTTCCGGGCGAAATGCATCCTGGTTGAAACCATCCGACTCGGCATAACGTACGACGTCGAGCCAGTGCCGGGCCCATTTCTCACCGTAATGAGGATTCTCCAGCAATTCATCAACCAGACGCGACCAGGCGTCAGGCGAGGTATCATTTATAAAAGCGTTGATTTGCTCCACAGTGGGAGGCAGGCCAATCAAATCGTAGTACGCACGCCTGATTAAGGTGGTACGGCTGGCTTCATCAGCGGGAGTCAGCCCTGCTTTTTTCAGACGGTCATAGACAAAGGCATCCACCGGGTTTTTTGACCAGGCACTTTGATCGACTTGAGGAACCCTGGTTGGTTTGACAGGCTGAAACGACCAGAAGCTACGATCTTCCTCAGTAAAAAAGTTCTCATTGCTTCTTTGTTTGATGACGTAGTCTTTATTTTCAGGCCAATAGGCGCCTTCGTTGACCCAACGGGTTAAAGCGGCGATTTCTTTGTCTTTCAGTTTACTTTCCGGCGGCATTTCAAAGGATTCGAAATTGATCGCTTCCACCAGGATGCTCTCGTTTGACTTGCCGGGCACGATCGCAGGACCACTTTCTCCTCCTTGAAGAATTGCTTTCAGAGAATCAAGACGCAAGTCGCCTTTCTGCTTTTTCTCACCGTGACATTCCAGACAGTGCTTGATCAGCAGCGGACGAACTTCCTTCTCAAAAAAATGAAGCTGCTTCACATTCACGGGTGAATTAGCGGCTTTCACTTTTTCTGCTGCACTCACCAGATTGGCGGCAACCAAAAGAAACAGACTTACGATAAGGAGTCTCATGAATCAGGCCTTTGTTATTAATCGATGCCGCGAAAAAAATCGATTTTCTAATGGCATCACGCCAGGTTTTGCTATTATTTTTTGGGACGTTTTAAGGGAGGGAGACCGGCGATAAATACGGGGTCAATGATATCAGCGTTATCTTGCGCATCCTGAAGAAATAAACCTTCAACCGTTTCTCCCTCTGCAAATCCCAGGTCAGACAGATCAATGCCCACAGCCAGTGCTTTGGCACCGACGATGTGCAAATTGCCGCCATTCCCCAGGGCAGTTTCCAACTCATTGCGAGAACTAATACCGGATTTTTGTTTATTATTAAAAATGTGTAACCAGAATTTCTCTAATGATTTTGCTTCCGGCGAAGCAAGATCGATATCAAACTGTTCAATTTTATGTGTTTTCCGTTTCGAGGCAAAAGGTAACGGAGTGGCGTAAAAGGCATCGCCGGCTGTGGTGTGAACAATGACCTGCAGATCAAACAGAACAATATCGGGTCCGGCATCATTAATGACGGGTTCGCGGAAACGAATCGCCATTCCCGGTGTATTGGGCTGATTCGGATCCTCAACTTCATTCATCACGGGTGGCGCGGTCAAAGGTGTGGTCGAACCAGAGGGATTCACAACGCCGGTCAACAGACTTCGATCCTGATCGAGCAGATGTCTGCGTAAAGTGAGGGGGTTACCATCAGTGGCAGGGTCAATGCCATCGTTTCTGGTCAGAAAGGAGCTGCCTTTGTAGTGAGTCAGCTCAATCCCGATCAAATCTTCGACCGCATATTGATACGCGGTTCCCCCTCTCTGGATCGTAACACTTGTGAGATCTTCTGCTTTGCGACGCGGTCCCACAGTGGTCGTATAGGAAATCACCCGATCGGGTAATGTTGAAACATATTGATGGCTGTCAAAGGGAATTTGATCAACGACTAATCCGTTATTCGTGGTTAAACGCTGTGCCATGCCTTTGGTCAATCGTTTTGCAGTAATGCCGGAATTATCATCCCGTTTAATCGGGCGGACATCCGTTTCGCCTTCGATCACTTGCACGTCGGTATTACCGGCTTCTGAAACATTGACCGAAAACCGAGTACCATAATCGACAACGTTAGACAGCGGTGTTTCGACAGTGAAACCTTCTGCCCCTTCAGGAGCATAAACAGAACATGCACCGTAGCGGATCGCCAGGTGCTCTATTCCTCCAGATTCAAACACAGCCGGTCCTGTCAGAATGACCTCTGCACCATTAGAGAAAACAATTTGGACCTGCCCTGCAGAGATGGCATATTCCTGATAAGTTTCGATCGGCGACCCCACTTTGAGAACAGGCGCACCGTCCGCAAAACGAACTGCCGCTGTTTGAGTTACTTCCGCAACAGAAATGTTCTTGGGAGAAGTCTCAACTTGACTGATTTGAGTCGGCGTTGATGGTTTTAGATTGAGAAAAAGAAAGCTGCCTACGATTGTGGCACAGATGGCAGTCACCATCAGCCAGAGAGATTGAGTTGTCGTAAACGTATTCTTCGAGGATACTTTCTCCTGGAAGTTTGGTATTGTCTGTGCGTGAAAATGAAAATCGATCTCGGTTTCAGGCTGTTCATCGTGCAGTCGCTCAAGATTGAGATGCAACTCCAGGTAATTGAAATAGTCACGTCTTGCCTCGGCGTCTTCGGCTAATATCTTCTCCAGCATGAGATGCTGTTCCGTTGTGATCGTTTCGTTGCAGAGTGCCCCAAACAGATCATACAGGTTTTCGTTCTGACTGTTCTGTTGCATCATTTTCCCTCTCCTGTATATGACAAGATGCGATCAATACAGTGAGTCAATTGACGACGAATCTGATTAAGCCTGTTATATAATGTTTGAATGGCTGTCCCGGTTGCCTCGGCCACATCTTTGACCGGTGACTGACCGCGATAAACCTGATCCACCAGTTTTTGATCCTTCTCTTTCAATTTTTGAATACAGTCCTGTAAAGCAGAGGCCCTCTGGTTAAACTTGAGTTGCGGAATCTCTGCTCTCTCATCAGCCAGCTGCTGAATGACATCATCCTGAAATTGTAATCTTTTTCGTTGCGCGACTCGAATAAAGTTTTTCACTTCATAGAATGCCACACCACAAGCCCAGGAAAAAAAACTGCAGGAATCATCATAATCGGAAAATTTTTTCCAGAGAATCAGACTGGTTCGCTGGAAAACATCTTCTGCGTCATCCCGATTTGGCAGCAGGGAATAGATATACGAATAGAGCTGATTCCGATGCTGAGTAAACACATGCAGAAACTTCATCTGTAATTCATCAGGCAAGGCTGTCGATTCTTGATCGTTGCTCATAAAACGATGTTATTCGTGCTTCTTGAAATTCCACAGAGACGCAACTTCAATCCCAACAATCGAAGTCCTCTATAAGATATCGTACAAACTCGCACCGACTTACTCCCTCATTATACAAAATCAATTTGTAAATGATTTAAATGTAGTAGTTTGCGAATCATAACCATTTGTAAGCTAAAGTATCATATAGCTTGGCTTTATCGAAAGTTCACTAACAATTATCAGTCTCAAGATAATAATGAAACGAACCATTTTCCATTAATTTTCAGGTAAATCCCTATATCTGCATACGACTACTTATACGGGGATCTCTAATTGATTTTCCTCAACCACCCGGATGAGTGCAGCATCACTTTCCCACCTGCAGGCGCGTCATGCGCTTCCACGACCCCACCAACTGCACAATTGTCCTAATTCTAGATTCGATTTACAAACTCAGCTTAGAAAGACGCCTCTTTGATGAAGAAATTAAGTCCATTGAACTACCGACGGGGATTTACCCTGATTGAATTATTGGTAGTGATTGCCATTATTGCCATTTTAATAGCACTATTGTTACCCGCTGTTCAACAGGCGCGTGAAGCAGCTCGGAGAAGCACTTGTAAAAATAATTTAAAACAAATGGGTCTTGCGATGCACAATTACCATGAAACGTTTCGTACGTTTCCTCCCGGTTATGTGGAAGAAAATCTGCCTTCCAGTGGTGGTGTGATCGTTGATAACGAAGGACATTGGGCCTGGAATGCTTTACTCTTGCCTTACTTAGATCAGGCCCCTCTGTTCAACCAGCTCAGTGTTGGTACGATTCCCGTATCTACGGTACTGAATACAGCAAGTATCCGAAATACAATGCAACAAACACTACCTGTATTTCGTTGTCCCTCAGACACAGGACCACAAATTCATGACGAAGCCGGTCGTAGAATCAAAGCCACCGGTGGCTCGGAATATGGTCTGGCTGTGACAAATTACATTGCTTCAAATAGCTCTTATGGCCTGAAAAAGAATCAGGGATCAGATCCTGCCAGTACGGCCAATGGTGCTTTTTTCCGAAACAGTTCTGTGCAGATGCGTGACTTAAGCGATGGCAGCAGTAATGTTATTCTGGCCGGCGAACGTGCCTATAAACTAGGATCAATCAAAGCATATGCAGGTGCTCTCTATGCAGCACGGGATTACAACGCAACGGGTCCCGCTATCAGTTCTGATGGCTCCGGTTCAAATCAAGGTCTGATCTCCATCTTTGGAGGTGGTGCGGCACCGATCAATGCCAGTCCTGCATCGGGACAGGGAAGAATTGCCTTCAGCAGTAAGCATGTTGGTGGTGCTCATTTCCTGTTTGGCGATGGTCGAATTAGATTCCTCAGCGAAAACATTGACCATAGAGCCGCCAGCATTGCAAATGACAGCACGTTGGAATACCTGATCGGTATTAATGATGGCAATGTAGTGGGTGAATATTAAACATTGACCATTTATTCAACGAACGAGAATCCAAAGGGACGAGCAGTTTAAATGGCTGCTGGTCCCTTTATCGCTACGCAGAAACAAAAACCAGGAATCAGACGCCATCCTGGTTTCAACTTTTGCCGCAAGACCATCCCTTTAGCAGGCATGAAACATGCCGGTTCTTAAACTTTCACATACTAAAATCTATTACACTCAGGAGACTTCAATGAAATTAAGAGGCAAATGGAACGGAATCTTTCTCTTCAATCTGATATGTATCATCGCTGCTGGATGTGGGGGCGGGTCCAGTGATCAACCGGATCTGGGGTCTGTTACCGGAAACATCGTTATCGATGAAAAACCAGTATCAGGTGCGATGGTCGTTTTCAGTCCCGAAAAAGGGCGTTCTTCAATGGGAATAACAGACGGTGATGGCAATTATGAATTGACTTATGTTGGCGAGACACAAGGCGCCAAATTAGGCAAGCATACCATCAGCATCACTACCGTGCAGGAAGATAATTCAGAAGAATCGGGAGAAGAAGTAGCAAGTTTCAAAGAGTCAATTCCCGCCAAATATAATACGAAATCGACACTGACAGAAGAGGTAAAAGCTGGCGATAATGTCTTCGATTTTAAGCTGACCTCAAAATAAGCAAGGGCAGATCTTACCCAATTCAGGCTCTGTGGAATCAATGGGGATTCTTCAGAGTCTTTTTATTTGTTCTGTTGGGTTAGTTTTCCAGCGTCAATAAAAATGCGATCAGGTCTGCCATCTCCTGCGCTTTGATTTTCTTTTCCAGGCCTTCCGGCATCAATGATTTTCCCGAACTTTTGATCTCTTCGATATTCTCTCGCAAAATGGTAATCTCTTTGTTCTCTGCTTTTTTCACAGTGATGCTGGATGGGGTCTCATTCACGATGATGCCGGTTTCGATCAATCCCGAATCTGTCACAACCACATACTCCAGAAAGTTTGGCGAAACTTCTTTATTGGGGTCCAGCACATGCACCAGAATTTCTGACGCTGTTCTGTTTTTGATCGTGGCCAGATTGGGACCGACTTCATAACCTTCTTTTCCCAGCTTATGACAGGTGAGACAATCACGCTTGAAGATTTTTTTCCCCTCGGCCAGATCAGTTTTTAATGAAAGTGCCGGCTGATATTGCGAGATAATTTCACGACGAGGACTGAGAATATCGCCGGCAAACAGTTTTGTGGCCTGCTTTTTGATTTCCAGATTTGTACTTTTCAGAAGGATCGTCCGTCTGACCTGGGGAATCTGGCTGATGAAAACCGTTCTGTCGGAGATCGCGGCAAACAGTCTCAAAATCCAACTTTGTCTTCGTAACAGACGATTCACGATTTCTGTTCTCACATTCGGAGTCAGAACGGGATACTGTTTGAGTAACAGGTCTGCCACTTTCGAATCGGTAAAACTGGTCAATGCTTCCACTGCAGAAATTTGAATGGCCTGGGGTTCACGTGCATCCAACAGTGGCATGAGCGCTGCCTCAGCCGTCGGTAAATCGGTACAGCTTAATAATTCAATGGCCTGCTGGCGCACTGTGATCGTCTTGTTTCGATTAATGGCCACCTGTTTCGATTGTTCGATTTGCCGACGTATCAATTTTGCGGAGTCGGATGTTTCCTCTTTTGAGAATGTAAGAAGCGTTTTACCACCCCGTTTTAACCCCTGACCAATAGAGAGAACGATCAGGTTTTGAACATTGTCTGTTTTTTGAGTTTCACCGGGACAGCGATAGCGGGAAGCCAGTTCCAGAATTTTTTTTACTTCCGGATCCTGTCTTCGTGTGCCGATCACATTTGCAAGCTGGCTTAACAACAGTCTGGCTTCTGAGCTGGCAGCAAAATTGACATCAGCTAATAAACTCTCTAAAAATTCCGCAGTCGATTCTGACAGTGAACTGAGAACGGCTGTCCGAATCCACATGTCTCCATGATCGCGACGCGCAATTTGATACAAGGCATTCGCGACCTTGGGATGGTTGAGTTCTCCTAAAGTGAATGCCGTTTGAAAGCGAACTCGTGGATCCTCATCGGCAGCCAACTCCAGAACTTTGTTTCGCAAATTTTCGCTCTGTTTCAGTTTTGGCTCGGCAAGTCGGATGGCAACGCGCCGAATTTCCGGATCGCTGTCATTCAAAACGCGATGTAAGTTTTCATCGCTGAGTGCGTTTAATCCCTGAAGTGACCAGAGTGCATGCAATCTGGCCAGAGGGGATGTGCTTTGATTCAATAATCGATTCAGGAGTGGTACGGCTGACTGATCCTGTCGTTCGAATATCAGTCGATGCGCTGTATCCCGCCACCAGACATTGGGGTTATCCAACTCGGCAACCAGTGTTTTGATATCTGCTGTGCCCAGACGTGGTTGTTTCGGTTTTTGGTAACCGGCTGGATAGGCTGGGGGAACCATACGGTAAATCCGGCCTCGATCCCGGCCACTGGTCAGATCCAAGTGTGCTTTGATATCATCGGGGATTGACCAGGGATGTTCGATATTTTCACGGTACATATCCAGAACGTGTAAAGTGCCATCGGGAGCGTTCAAAAAATTCACGGGGCGAAACCAGTTATCAGTCGAAGCCAGAAACTCAACATTTGCGTGTGCCCTTCTGGCTTTAAATGTGACGCCATCTGGCGTCATCAGATACCGCATGACCAGATTTCCAGCCACTTCTCCGATGAAAGTATTGCCATAATATTCTTCGGGATAAGCTGACCCCCGATAAATGGTGACGCCAGCGGAAGAGGTTACAAAGCCGGTGGCATTTTTTTCGCTGCGTGGCGAGCGGGAACTGGGATCAGAAGCCAGTCGTTTTGCATTGATGATTCTCCAGGGCTCGGGAGGGCTTGCGCGAAAAACGGAAATGGTATCACCCGCATCGGCTGAATTATTAATGGCAGACACAACCGGTAAATAGCGATTGCGCGCCAGATACTTTGTAGGGAGCACAATGTGCATCAGGGGATTGCGAATGTTACAGATGAAACGGTTTCCCCAGTCATCAAACGTATTCCCGAAACGAGCACCGCCGGAAATGACTTCGAAGGACTCTGTTCCTGCATCAAATCGAAAATCGCGGCGTCCCATATTAATGGGATCTGTTTTGGAGACGCCACTGGCCCGGATACTCCCTCCGTTGCTGCCACCTGCACCATAAATCTGATGATCAAGGCCCCATTTGAGATTATTCATCACTGCCTGCACATTGAATTTGCGAAATCCGGTGAAGACTTTGCGTTTGATATCCGCTTTGTGATCCCCGTCTGTGTCTTTGAAGTACCAGATATCAGGTGTGGCAGAAACGTAGACGCCCCCTTTCCAGAATGCCAGACCTGTTGGCCAGGAAAGTTGATCAGCAAAAATGGTCGAGCGATCAAACTTTCCATCGCCGTCCACATCTTCTAATACGCGCACTTTTCCGATGGGAGCCGATTTTTGTTCTGCCCAGGCTTCATCCAGAGACTTGTCTGTATAAGGGTAGTCATTCATTTCAATCACATACGCCAGCCCATTTTCGTCATACTGCATCGCAACCGGATCCGTGACAAGAGGCTCCGCAGCCAATAACTCCATACGAAAACCATTTTCCATACGGAACGATTTCAACGCTTTTTCAGGAGACAGGGGTTTCAGGCGAGGTAGTACATCTGCCAGCGATTTGGAACTCGCCTTCTTTTTCTCAGCAGTCTTTTTTTCAGCAGAATTGAGCTGTTCGGTCAAAGCAATGAGAGAGATGAGGGCTACCACAGCCGAGAGCAATAAGGCCTGTTTGAAAATCAGCTGTCTCATCAATCATCCTCTCAGAAAAGCACGATTTCAGGAGTGGCCCCATACATCTGACTTCCTGAGATTGTACCGGGCTACTTTAGGAAGGAATCTTAAATAATTGTAAATTGGCCTCTACTCATTCACAAGAGACAATCAGGTAATGCAAAGCGATTCGTTTGGGAGTGGATACAAAAAAACTCTCTTCACGCGCACGCGAAGAGAGTTTGAATTTTTTGATCAATCAAGTCGTTACACTGCAGGTTGACCGGTGAAGTATTCCGGTTCCTGGCCTGCCTGCCATTTAATGTTGCAGCCAATGCTGGGTTTCTGATTTTCGGTCACAGGGGCGCCAGCCAGAACAGCATCGCAGGCCACGCGTAGATCTGCACCGGTAATCGGTTTCTCATTCCCTGGACGACTATCGTCAAACTGTCCCCGATAGACCAGTTTTTGTTCCTGATCGAACAAGAAGAAATCCGGAGTGCAAGCGGCTTTGTACGATTTAGCAACTTCCTGAGTGGCATCGTATAAATAAGGGAAGTGATAACCTGCCGCATTGGCTTCCTCTGCCATTTTTTCCGGGCTGTCATCGGGGTGCGATGCGACATCATTCGAACTGATTCCCACGACCCCCAATCCTTTTGACATATATTCATCCGCAAACGTTGCCAATGCTTCGCGCAGATGGACTACAAACGGACAATGATTACACATAAAGATTACCAGCAAACCTTTGGAATCCTGAAAGTCGCTGAGAGACACGTGATTTCCATCGACATTTTTCAATGAAAATTCAGGGGCCTGGGTTCCTAGAGGTAACATTGTTGAAGCAGTTTTAACCATGGTATGCTCTCCTTGTTTTACATCGACTAATAGCGTCGATTCAGATTCTATGGGGAATTTTTTAAATCAAATTTTTTAATTAAAGGGTGAACAACCCGCTTAGGAACGAAGTCCTTCAGTTTTTCTGCTGCGACATCGCCACCCAGTTGTGCAATTTGTTTGATTAACGAGCTGGAAATATGTGTGTATTTTTCGCTGGCCATCAGGAAAACGGTTTCGATATCGGACGCCAGCGTTCTGTTAGCCAGTGACATGGTGAATTCCGCTTCGACATCGGTTAAAGTTCGCAGTCCTCGGAGCATGACGCCGCCGCCACACTCGCGCACAAAGTTCACCGCTAAACCCTGAAACGATTTGACTTCGACATTGGGAAAAGCAGACAGAAGTTCTTCCAACATCTGCAGGCGTTCTTCAGCTGAGAATAATGGTTTCTTATCCGGATTGATTCCAACGCCCACTGTGATCTTGGAGTAAATCTCGGCCCCGCGCCCGACAATATCGAGATGCCCGAGCGTAGGAGGGTCAAAACTACCAACATAAACAGCATGATGTCGGTTGAGCGTATTCGTCACAAAACTGCCTTTCTCGCGAAATTCCTGCCAACTTGATTTTTCATTGTAACTGGAATCCTGTTCGATCCAAACGGACAGAATCCAATTTCTAAGATGAATCATAAGATTTGCACACTGGTCGCAGAAGTGAGGCTCCAGGAGTGAATTGCAAAATCACCAGCCTCGTTGTGTAATGGGAATAGTAAATATATTGTTTCCTGATAGATGTGAAGCAGACTCTCAATTGATCATCTATTAACCGACCACTTAAATTCATTAACATCTCTATTTTCAGGAGCATCGTCGAATGCGATTTTCTGTTTGTCGCTCAACAATTCAAACGGCATCTATCGGATTGATGCTGCTATTCTTCATCAGTTCCGTGTCTGCAGCACCCCAAAATCTGGCGGATGTTTCGAAGCTGTTAAAACAACCAACAAATAAAGAGAACCAGAAGCAGGTCCTTGATTTCTTTCAGAAACGCTATCAGAAAGAAAAAGATTTATCGAAAGGCGTGCATCGGCACTTACTCGAAAAAACTGACGATGGCGGCGGTTATGCAGGCTGGTTTTTAAAAGCTGACCCAGAAGCGAACGTCGTCATCTACGCCGAAAAGAATCGTCAATGGCCTATGATTGCTCTGGGAGATTCGGGCTACTTTGCGCGAGTGGAACGGTTTCCTAATTTTTCTGCAGCCCATTATCGGTATAGTATCAATGGTCGCCGCCTGCCTGCTGGCAGATTTAATCGTTTTGGCTTTGAAAGCTACGAGTGGAGACTGGAAAGTCTGAGACATAAGGGAGTACCTCAGGGAAAACTGATTCCAATGCCAGCCTTTAAAAGCACACGTCAATACCCGGGAACCGTCAGGGACTGGTGGGTCTATGTGCCGGCTCAATATTCAGAGACAAGTGGACCCGCGAAACTGATTGTTTTCACCGATGGGAAAGGCTACTGTCACGGGGATGGGAACGCCACGATTGTCCTCGATAACCTGATCCACACCAAAAAAGTTCCGGTTTGCATCGCGGTTTTCATTAATCCCGGAGTGATTCCCGCTGGTTTAAAAGGAAAACAGGAATTTCGAAATCGCAGTAACGAGTATGATACCTGTACGGCTCAATACGCCACTTTTCTGGACGAAGAGATGTTACCTGTGGTTCGCAAACAGTATCGCATTTCTGATAAACCGGAAGACCATGTGATTTGCGGTGCCTCTTCCGGAGGGAGTTGTGCGTTTACAGCGGCCTGGCATCGAACTGATCTGTTTCAGAAAGTGATCTCCTTTGTAGGCAGTTTCTGCGATTTCCGCGGGATCAATGACTATCCCTCCCGAAAAAACAACACGATTCCCCTCGATCAGTTTGGCCCCTGGAAGACAGCCCATGATTATCCCGGTCTGATCCGAAAACAAGACCCTCCCAAGCCAATCAAGACGTTTTTACAGGATGGTGATAACGATTTAGACAATAAGCTGGGTAACTGGTTTCTGAATAACGAGAGGATGGCAGCAGCACTCGCTTATAGTGGATACGACTACTGGTTTGTGACCGGACATGGCATCCACAGCAGTCGTCATGGCAAAGCAGTATTACCCGATGCTCTGGTCTGGATCTGGAAAGACGGAAAATAAAAACAGGCCAAAATAAGACTTATTTCCAGCGAATCGAAATAATCATTCATATTTTTATTTGACGAAACGCTAGTCACTCGATAAATTTACATGTGTAAGAATTCAACAGGAGTAAATGGTCTTGTTTTCTGAAGAGCAAGGAACCTGAAGAAAACAAATTATTGAGAAGAGTTGAATATCAGACCCTCTCATAATTTACCCGTTATTTACCAGTTGAGAATTTACAATAACAGAAAAATGGATTTGTGTTCTGCAACTGGCGGAACAATGTTAGCTGCTTGTCGAGAAGAGTAAACTGCCTCAGAGTGACCTGCCTTGAATACTGCGACAGCACGGAATTGATCGCTGGCTGGAACACAAGTGATTGTCTGAAGGTACATTTACTCATTCAAGGAGGATCACTTATGACTGTAGAGACGTATTCACAAAAAGCAAAAACACTCTCACGAAAGATTGAACAGACGATCGCCTTACGTACGGGAAGTCAGGTTCAATCTCTAAAAGTGGACATTCTGGGGGAAATCGTCGTTCTTTCCGGGCGCACTGATTCCTTTTACCACAAGCAGCTTGCAACCCATGCCGCTTTAAGTGAAATCGATCAGTATGCGCTGACCAATAATATTCGTGTTGAACTCTAACCTGTGTCCAGGTTTACTGTCTCGCCTTCATGGCCATTTGAAACGAGTATCATCGATTGAAAGGCACTCTGGTCAAACGAGATCCATTCTAGTTGATTACCCGTTCCTGTAGGAAACAGGAACAGCTTCAGCAAACTCCCGTTAACGAAAATCAAAACCAGCGAATTGATCAGGATGATCTTTTCTGGCTGGTTTGATTCATCCCGGGCCCAGGCTTTCTCTTACACTTCTTCATCCACTTTCGTCTCAGATGAAGTGTTTTCCGCGCTCTTTCGGCTGCCAAACTGAAATTTCTTTTCTTCCCCCCGCATGATTCGTCCCAGATTGCTCCAGTGACGCACGACAATTAACAGCGGGACGGCAATACTGAAAACGGCAAGCCCCCATTTTTCCTGCGTGAAAGCAGAAGCCCCCAGCTGGATGAATTGCGCCACAGCAAAGGCAATGGCGGCAACAATGGAGCTAAGGGCCACAATTCTTGTAATCAGAAATGTCAGAGCAAAGGCGCCCACGGCAATCAATGTTGACCAGGGCCCCAGAACCAAGATCACTCCCAGACTGGTGGCAACACCTTTTCCACCCCGAAAACCAAGCCAGACTGGAAACATGTGACCGAGAATCGTAGCCACGCCACTCAAAACTCTTACCTGGTCAAACTGAGGAGAATCAGAAGTTACAAATAAAGTCGGAATGAATAATACAGGAAGTAATCCCTTTAAGGCATCCAGTAGCAGAACAACTATCCCCCATTTTGCTCCCAACGTTCTTGCGACATTGGTTGCACCAATATTCCCGCTACCCACGTTGCGAATGTCGGTTCCTGCAACCAGTTTCGCTGTCAACAGGCCGAAGGGAATCGAACCGGTCAGATAGGAAGCCACGGCAACAAAAATCCAAAAATAATCTGCAAACATGTGTTGGACAGTCTCGTATAATGCAAGGTGAGTCATTTCAGTAAAGAAACGGGCTGTGATGATACTCGACATCGACCAGAAAACACAATAACAGGCTTAGATGCCTGATGAAGAATTTGACGCCATTTCCCTCCCTGCCTGAATGCAACAACGGCTCTAATCGCCGGTAAACTCATAAAGTTCCAACTTACTGTTGGCCCTGACCTTGTGAATGAATTATTCTGAACGTTCAGGGTGCCATGCCTATCTCGATTCTCTTTTTCGTTTCAACGTAATCATGACAGAAAAAAAACTTTCCATTCTCTCAACCGATCAAAAACAGCAGACTGACATCGAACAGGGATTGTATCCTGCGCGATGGTGGCATCGTGCGGATGAGAAAATCATCTGCGATTTATGCCCGCGCACCTGTTCTCTGGCAGAAGGTGATCGGGGCTTTTGTTTTGTGCGTCAGAATATCGCTGGCGAAATGGCTTTGACCACTTATGGACGCAGCACCGGATTTTGTGTCGATCCCATTGAAAAAAAACCGTTGAATCATTTTTACCCTGGTTCAAGTGTGCTTTCCTTTGGGACCGCAGGCTGCAATCTGGGCTGTAAGTTTTGCCAGAATTGGGATATTTCCAAATCGCGGGAAATCGAACGTCTCAGTGCCCGCGCCCTGCCTGAAGAAATCGCCCTGGTAGCTTCTGAGTTAGGATGCCAGAGTGTCGCCTTTACGTACAACGACCCCATTATCTGGGCTGAATATGCGATAGAAACTTCCAAAGCCTGCCACGCTCAAGGTGTGAAAACAGTCGCCGTCACCGCGGGCTATATTTCTGAATCAGCGAGGGCTGATTTTTTTGAACATATCGATGCTGCCAATGTCGATTTGAAAGCGTTCACGGAAGAATTTTACTATCGAACCACTCTATCTCACCTGCAACCTGTCCTGGAAACATTACGTTGGCTCAAGCATGAAACCGATGTCTGGTTTGAAATCACAAATCTGGTGATTCCGCAGGCGAACGATGATGACGATGAATTTCAAAAGATGTGCGACTGGATTTTGAATGAAGTCGGCGATGAAGTACCACTTCATTTTTCGGCCTTTCATCCGGACTTCCGCATGCAGGACCGGGGCTCGACTCCGCCTGAAACTTTGATTCGCGCACGAGATATTGCTTTGAAAACCGGGCTGAAATATGTTTATACCGGTAATGTCAACGACGCCGCGACACAAAGTACTTATTGTCCAAACTGTCAACAGACCCTCATCGAACGCAACTGGTATCAGTTGGGAAAATATGCTCTGAACCAAAACTGTTGCGGTTATTGTGGCACTCAAATCTCTGGTGTATTCAGTGACAAACCAGGAACATGGGGGCAAAAAAGATTGCCCGTAGATATTCAAGATTTTTTAAAAAAACATTCCGGCACGAACTCTCAAAATACTAGACTTCAGAAAGGTTCCTCGACAATGCAGGGTAACGAATCGCCCCAAAACATCGAACTCACCAGCGAAGATGAGAAAAAAATACTTCAGAAGGCGGCTGCCGTTGTGGTGGGGACAGCGACTCAAAACAATCCCACAGACATTGCTCTGGATGAACTCGAAGATACTGTGATCAACGGTGCCTTTGTCAGTCTCAAACGCATGGGGCAATTGCGATCGTGTTGTGGTAATTTTGGGCAACCGATGCCGCTGGGACAAGCGCTACACCAGGCGGCAATACGCGCTGCCAAAGACGATCCCCGGTTTCCTCCCATTTCCTCCAGTGAATTATCCCAGCTTGACCTGGAAGTCTGGTTACTATCCGAACTGGAAGAGGTACAGGAACAGGGGGCAGATCGAATCAACGCTGTCACAGTCGGTCTGCATGGTTTACAGATTCGCGCTGATGGGCGCAGTGGATTATTACTTCCCGGCGTGCCCCTCGATCATGGATGGAACTCGGAAGAGTTCCTGAATCAAACCTGTATTAAAGCAGGTCTTCCACCAACCGCCTGGAAAGATGCGGGAACAACATTATTACGTTACCAGGGCATTTCCTGTTCCTCAACATTAGCAGAAATGATATCCGAGCCGGTCGAAAATGTTGCCCGACAAATATTGGGACAACGCGAATTTGCACAATATCTTCAATACATACAAACGACGATTGAGGCTTTATTGAAAGGACAAGTTCCCTCCTACTACTGCCCTGCCGTCTCGGATGCCAACGTTCAGGGTGTGGCGTTGTTATTGAAAAAAACAGATTCGGATGAGGAACTGGCGCTCTCGAAATGGGCCTTGAAACAATCGTTTCCCATGCAATCAACGGTCTTCTCGCTCTGCCAGCAACTGGCTCAAGTTGTGACAGGTCAAAATCTTCGTCCGGGTGAATTTCAAGTCAAATTAGTTCTGGCCACTGATCCTGCGATGCATGGAACCGTTGAAAATGCTGACCTCTCGAATTTCAATTCAGAACAACGAAGTTTAATGCTGATCGAAGGCCAGAAATCCGGGTGGTTCTTCGAACGCAACAAAGATGCAATACAATTACTGGAGCACGCGCAACAGGCTGTGGGAGTGACTCAACCAGAGTCAGCACAGGTCTTCAGTATGGCAGTGCAGACAGCGGCAACGCATTTTCAAATAGTGAATCGTCCCCGCAGGGATCCAGGCCCGGCAATCAGGCCTACCGGAGTCGCTGGTACGTTTTATCCAACCGATCCGGGAACACTCGAAGCACAACTGGATGACTTGTTCCATGAAGCAGGCAAACCGGAACGCTGGGCAGCAGCGATGGTCCCGCATGCGGGCTGGATGTATTCCGGAAAAATCGCGGCTGACGTTTTAAAGCGGATCGAATTTCCCTCAAACATTATTGTGATTGGCCCGAAACACACTCGTGAGGGAGTCGATTGGGCGGTAGCCCCTCATCACACGTGGGCGCTGCCGAACGGGAATCTGGAATCCAATGTTGATCTGGCCCAAAAACTTGCGGAAACCATTCCCGGACTGGAATTAGATGCAGCCGCCCATCGGAGTGAACACGCAATTGAAGTGGAGTTACCAATGATTCAAAGGCTGGCACCCCAAGCACGGGTCGTCGGCATCGCCATCGGTGGCGGGAATTTGAAACGCTGTGAAGCATTTGCCGAAGGATTGGCCAGGGTCATACAGGAACTGGATGAGCCACCCCTGCTACTCGTTTCCAGCGATATGAATCACTTTGCCACCGATGCAGAGAACCGTCGCCTGGATGAACTGGCTCTGGAAAAGATGGACGCTCTTGATCCGGAAAGCCTGTTCGAGATTGTTCGCGAGCAACATATCTCCATGTGTGGGGTACTGCCAGCAGTGATTGTTATGAAAACACTCCAAAAAATGGGTAAACTGAGTCGTGTAGAACGAGTTGGTTATGCCACATCGGGAGATATTACGGGAGATCGTTCACGTGTCGTCGGTTATGCCGGGCTCCTGATGAATTAAACCCGGCCAGATTGATGTGACGGTCAGGATTCAAAGGAATCACAAAAATTGATGGTGACCGATTCACCCGTTTTCTACTAAAATCCCGGCACTGTTACTTTTAGTTATTTAAAGTGTGTGCCAGCGGAATCGGAGTCCCCTGTTATGTCTATTGGTCGAATTTCATTATTCACTGTATTTGCGCTTCTCATTTGGTTTTCTAATTCACTTTCAGCGGCGGATGCCCCTTCTGTCGAGTTGGCGTTGACGTTCCAGCCCATTCAGAAAGACATAGAAATCGAAATTCCGGAGAAAGCGGAGTATAGCCGTTGTAAGGTCGAAGTCGAGCAGAACAAAAAGAGTTCCGGCTGGATTGTTTATGGCCCCAATGGTCAGGTCTTGCGACGTTTCGTCGACACGAATGGGGATAATGTAGTCGATCAATGGCGCTACTTTAATCGAGGTCTGGAAGTCTACCGTGATATCGATACCAACTTTAATAATAAGGTTGATGGATCTCGCTGGATGAATCTGGCGGGAACACGCTGGGGCATTGATCGTGACGAAGACGGCACAATTGATGAATGGAAAATGATTTCTGCCGAAGAAGTCACCCGAGTCGCGATCGCAGCATTAGCAAAAAATGACACGAATGCATTCAAGACATTAATGATCACCGAGAAAGAGTTGACCGATTCAGGTATCAAAAATCCTTATGCAGATAAAATTCGCGAATCAGTAAAAGGGGCTACAAAAGAAATCCCCATCATGCTGACCAAAACCAAAATGCTCACTCCTGAAACAGTTTGGGTGCGATTCGATGGTTCCATGCCGGGATTGATTCCCGCCGACGATGTAAAAACCGATAAAGATTTGCACGTCTTCGAAAATGTAATGGCCATCGTTGACACCAAAGGTAAAAGTGGACTGATTCAATTTGGTGAACTGATTCGTGTTGGTAACTCCTGGAGACTGACACAAGTACCTCTGCCCATTGAAGGCGAGTCAATGCAGGTGACTGAAGGCGGAATTCTGATGCAGCCTGTGGCTGGGAATTCAACGCTGCCCACCAATAGCACCGTCGGACTTTCGAAACAGATGCAGGGCTTGCTGGATGAACTTCAGAAACTCGATCAAAACAGTCCTACCCCGGACAAAGGTGCCCAGGCAATTTCCAAATACAACACAGAGCGTGTTGTCATTATCGAAAAGCTGATTGCCGCTGCTAAAAATGATGATGATCGTGCCCAGTGGACGCGGCAGATGGTCGATGGTCTGGCGGCAGCCGTACAAACAGTCGGTTACAAAGACGGATTAAAACAGCTGCAGGCGATTCGGGATCAGGTCCAGAAAAGTTCACAGGACCAGGATCTGGTGGCTTATGTCACTTACCGTACGCTACTGGCGGATTACAGTTCGCAGTTGCAATCAACACAAAGTGAAAAGCTCCGCGACGTGCAAACATGGTGGCTGAAACAGTTGGAAGACTTTATCAAGAAGTATCCCAACTCAGACGATTCGGCGGAAGCGATGTTACAATTGGCGGTGACTCAGGAATTCAGCGGGAAAGTCGCAGAATCCAAAAAATGGTACACGAAGCTGGTAGAAAATCATGGGAAGTCAGAAGCGGGAACACGTGGCGCTGGCGCGTTACGTCGAATGAACCTGGCAGGTAAAAATCTTGAATTAACCGGATCCTCTCTAGCCGGAGGCAGCATTGATGCCAAGCAGTATCAGGGCAAAGCTCTGCTGGTCATTTTCTGGTCGAGTTGGTGCAAACCATGCACGGAAGATTTGCCACAAATTCAGGAGATTTACAGTAAATATCATAGCCAGGGCTTTGATGTGCTGGGGATCAATCTCGACGCCACAGCCGATCTGGCAGAAACCTATATCAAACAACACAAAATCGCCTGGTCTCATATTCACGAAGAGGGTGGTCTGGAAAGCGCACCGGCTCGTGACTTTGGTGTGATCTCTTTACCCACAATGTTTCTTGTGGATAAATCGGGCAAGGTTGTGAATCGGAGTGCAACAGTGTCAGATCTCAAAAAAGCACTTCCAGACCTGCTGAAATAAAGAAACTTCAGGACAGGGAGAGAACGGCTTCTTTCCCGATGCGACCATCGTGCAACGCAGAGGCGACGAGCACACCGTCCGCGCCTGATTCTGCCTGTGCTGTCAAATCGTCTCTGTTTCGAATGCCTCCCCCCGTAATCAATTTCAATTCGGGATGAAGGCTGCGTAATGTGCGGCACAGGGTCTCTGTCCCGGTTCCCTGCCCTGTTCCCACTTGCGCCAGATCCAGCAAAATCATCTGCTGAATTCCCTGCTGAATACTTAGTTCTGCAATTTTTAAAGGATCATTAATCAACGCGAACTCGTTCTCAGGTGAATGACTGACAAGGGGTTTACCCTGTTTCAGATCGAGGCTGAAAACCGTTTGCGGCGCACCCCACTGTTGCACGAGTTTTCCCAATTCATGTGATGCGCTCAGAGTTTCCAGACCGGCAACGACGGAAATGCCCGGCCTGGAATTGAGACACGTACTATCACTGGCACAACGAAGACCGCAATCCAGCAGAAATCTGAACCCGGCCTCCCGTAAACTGTCATAAAGATGCAGATTGAGTTTTCCCTGCAGGATGGCATCCAGATCAGCCACATAAAATTCAGAGAAATCAAATTCGTCGCGTAAAGCACAGGCAACCTCGAGGGGCTGGCTGGACTGCGTTAAACGACTCTGGATGGGCCGATAATCATCACGCTGGCCTGCAATTCCGCGTACCACTGTTTGATTGAGAATATCCAGAACAGGAATAATTTTCATTGATGGCGTTTCGTATTACTGTTTGACTCAAAAAATGAAATCTTGATTAATGACGGACTCAGAAGAAACGAGCGGAGAGCCAGTCGTCCCGAAAAAACAGCTCCCTTCTTACCGGATTTCTGATTAAAATAGCAGCTTCAAAATAAAAGAGAGATTTCCCTCAGGCAACATTACTCGATTCCCAAGTGAAAAGACAATCCAATGCAGATATTCGAAGCAGATCTGACAATTCCGGAACATGCCCAAGCCGTTGTGTTTTTGTTGAACAGTTATGCCTGTAGTCCCGAAGGGGGCGAGAAACCATTGCCGGATATTGTCCAACGTGACCTCGCCAGCATTTTGCATCAACGTTCTGACACTGTGGTTTTACTGGCGTTTAAAAATGATCAGCCGGCAGGTCTTGTCATTTGTATGGAAGGCTTTACCACGTTCGCCTGTAAACCATTATTAAATATTCACGATGTGTTCATTGCAGATGAATATCGGGGACAGGGGCTCTGTCGACAATTATTCGATCGTGTTGAGAGCATTGCCAAAACTCGCGGATGCTGTAAACTCACACTGGAAGTCCTGGAAGGGAATCACAGAGCCTGTGGCGCTTATAAGAAATTGGGATTCTCCGGATTTGAACTGGACCCGCAAATGGGGCAGGCGCTCTTCTGGGAAAAGAAACTCTAACGGTTCCGAGATCACTCAAAAAATAAAGCAGTCCGTTTATGAACTATGATGTCGTCGGGTTAGGTACGGTTGTGGTGGATCATCTGGTCCTGCTCGCTCAGCACCCCACCCAGGATGCCAAAACCAATATTATTAGCGACGCCTATCAGGTCGGTGGACCGGTTCCCACAGCGCAGGTTCTACTCAGTCGATTCGGTAAGCGTAACGCGTTCATCGGCAGTTGGGGCGATGATCAATATGGTCCCATGATTGAACAGGATCTGAAAGCGGAACATCTCGATCTCACGGCCAGCCGCCTGTTGCCGGGAACCCGTTCCGGTTATGCACAGGTCTGGATTGACGAACAGGCAGAGACACGTACGATTGCCTGCTATCGACCAGAACACTGGTTACAGCCGCACGAACTGGATACGGCACTTATTCAACAGGCCAAAGCCGTCCACCTGGATGGCTGGCCTCAGGAAACCTGTCTGCAGGCAGCTCAGCTCGCGCGACAGGCGGGTGTCAAAGTCTGTCTGGATGCGGGTTCGTTAAAACCGGGAATGTCAGACTTGATTTCCTATCTGAATGTGATGAACTGTCCTCGTCGCTTCATCACGGAATATCTGGATACGGACGACATTCACGCTGCTGGAAAAACGTTACTGCAACAGGGGCCCGAGATAGTGACGATTACAGATGGCAGACGTGGCGCCTGGCTTTTTTCATCAGCGGGCAGCCTGCATTGCGAAGCTCTGCCCGTTTTGTCGCTCGACACGACAGGTGCGGGAGATGTCTTCTCTGGCGCTTTGCTCTATGGAATCCTGGAAGCGTGGCCCCTGGATCGTGTTCTGAAATTTGCCTGCGTGACAGCAGCCTTGAAATGCGAACGGCTGGGAAACCGGGACGCCCTTCCCACACTGTCAGAGATCGAAGCGATTTTACAGACTAAGGAGCTGCGTCTTTCACAATCGGATTGATCAGCGTCCCAATCCCACTGATATCAATCGAGACGATATCGCGGTCTTCGAGCGAGAATTCATCGGGGGGAACAATTCCGGTGCCCGTCAACAAAATTGCACCGCTGGGGAAATCGTTTTCTATTCCTAACCAGCTAATCAGATCTTCCAGATCTCGTGCCATCTCTCCAATCGACGTTTCTCCCTGAAAAACTTCTTCTCCGCTCCGTTCAATAACCAGCTTAATTTTCGTAGCTTCTCGTGGCAAAGGTTCTTGATGTAAAAGAATGCAAGGTCCCAGACCGCAACACTGTTTGTAGAATTTGGCCTGTGGCAGGTACAACGGATTTTCACCTTCGATGTCGCGGGCCGACATGTCATTGCCGACGGTGTAGCCCACTAATCTTAAATCGGGAGAAACCACTAAAGCCAACTCGGGTTCAGGCACTGACCATTGGCTGTCATAACGCACACGCACCGGTTGATTCGGTCCACAGACCCGGTTCGGTGTCGCCTTGAAAAAAAGTTCTGGACGGTCGGCTGTATATACCTGATCGTAGTGAGAGGCGGCGGCTTCGGATTCTTCCATCCGCGCCACCTGACTGCGCTTGTAAGTCACACCGGCGGCCCAGACTTCCTGCTGATCAAGGGGCGCCAGAAATTCCAGCTGATTGAAGGGAACCGGAGGCAGCTCGGTATCGACCAGAAATTTCGACAGCCCAACCGGATCCGGAGCGTACAGGATATCCGACATTCTGTGACAACTGTCGACTTGAGATAAATCCAGAAGCTGAACGGTATTCTCTTCCACAATGGCGATATGCCGTTCTCCGTTTGATAATAAAACTTTCGCGAGTTTCATCTTCATTATTCCTTCTGGTATTGGTCTAACGCAGCAAGTGTCAGTTTCATGTCTTCAGGTAATGGTGCCTGAAAACTGACTCGTTTTCCACTCTGCGGATGGTTGAATTCTAAACAAAAAGCATGAAGTGCCTGACGTTCGATCAGCAGGTCGGTCTCCCGCTGTTCCCCGTCTGCTTCCGCCTGGACACTCAGGTCCTTCATTTTCAAAACGATGCGGCCACCATACACGCGGTCGGTGACAATCGGGTGGCCGAGGTGCTGCATATGCACGCGCAACTGGTGTGTCCGTCCGGTACGGGGTTTAAGCCTTACATAAGTGAACGCTTTATAGCGCTGAATGACTTCGTAATAAGTAAACGCGTCGCGGGCGTTGCCCCCTTCATTACAGACAATCATTTTTTCCCGCTGCCGTGGATGCGCACTCATAAAGGTTTCAATGTAATCCGTATCGAACTCCATGCGGCCCCAGACAATGGCCCGGTACTCTTTCTGGACTTCGCGTTTTTCAAACTGGGCACTCAATTTCGCATGGACCTGATTATCCTTGGCGACTACCAAGAGACCCGTGGTATTCCGATCCAGTCGATGGACAATTCCAGGGCGAAACTGTCCTGCCACATCGCTTAATTTATCGAAGTGATGTTGCAGCGCACCGGCCAGGGTTCCCGCGTAATTTCCTTTTCCCGGATGAACGACCATATCCGTAGGTTTATTGATGACGGCAATCCAATCGTCTTCATAGATGATATCAAGGGGAATATCTTCGGGAGGCAACTGATTGTCGGGCAGCTCTGGCAATCGCACGGAAACACGATCATTCACGCGCATCCGTCGGGCCGCTTTCACAGGCAAACCGTTGACGAGCACCGCTTCCTGTTTGATGGCTTTTTGAAACAGCACACGCGTGTAATTGGGATACAGGCGACACAAATAGTGGTCAATACGCCAACCATGCGCGCGTGCTTCAACCGTAATTTCAATAGGCTCACTGGATAGTTCAGGAGGTGACGAAAGTTCGTCAGACATTATGGTTTCTTTTCAGGCGCTGGTTCCGACTTCGGTTTCTCTGCAGGAGCTTTCTTTGCAGGAGCTTCTGGTTTTTTGCCAGACTTTGACTCTGGCTTTGCTGGACTTTCTTTTGCAGGTGCCGTCGGTTTTTTCGCGTCTGAAGGAGGCGATGGAGTCACAGGCTCAGGGAGACCCGGCAAAGTTGGAAGTGCTGGAAGAGCTGGCGGATCCGGAGTCCCGGGCAACCCCCCTGCTGGTAGTTCCGGAAGCACAGGTACCCCCCCAGAAGGTTTCGCACCGCCGGGAGCCCCTCCTGGCATGGGCAAATTAAATCCGGGTCGTTGTCGATCGCCAGGCTTGGGAGTCTGAGCGTGGAACCATTTGTAAAAATTCTTCGTTCCCTCTTGATCCAGAACCGCAACTTTTTCACCTTCAACCGGTTTCACACGTTGCTCGGCCAATTTGCGAAAGATTGAAGTGGGATATTCCTGAATCAGTTTTTTATAGAGATCGATGGAATTTTTGAGGTCACCATCTGACGTCGATTCTTCCGTACGTGCCATCCCGAACAATGCTCTTTCACGAATTTCCGGCAGTGTCGTCGATGACTCGAGCAATTTTTGAAAGTTTTCTTTCGCATCTTTGAGATCACGATCACCGGCACTGCGATCGGAAAACGAATTGCGAATGCCAGACTGCAGTTGGCTTTCGGCGGCATGAATCAGAGCCCAGTCGGCAACTTGCGTCCCCGGAAATTCGTCAACCACATTTTCAAAATCTTCTGTGGAGTTGCTGGCTGCCAATCGTGTCCAGCCCTCTGCATCACGTTTCTCCTGGTTGGAAGACCAGGTAAGATAGCCAATGACCACCACAAACAGGATCCCTGCAGCCACCAGGGTTTTTATGCCGTATTTTTCCAGGAAAGGTTCTGCATGCACGAGCAATTTGCTCAGGTCATTGGTTTGCAGTTCGTGTCTATGTTCGCTCTTCATGAGAGTCTCTCGCAGTAAGTGATAAATTGTCCGAAACTCATTCTCTCACAACGAGATAAATAAGTCCATCGCGCGAGTATATTGCCCCTGAAATTACGCGTCAAGCTGATCCCGCGGCTGGATCTCGATTCGGTGTAAAGAAATACAGTTTTTTGAATTCGGGAGACTAAATTCGGGCCCATTCCGCGTAAAAATGTACGGACCAGACATTCCCTGACTCAAGGGGAGTGCTCCGGCGAGAGTCTACCAGGTGAACAGGAACATTTCGGATCTAGCTGCAACCAAGCTCCTGTGCCGCCATGGACAATGGGTTTACTCAATTCACGGGGACAAATGTTTTTTGAGCCGAAAGAGAAAACAGGGATACAAGAAATCTCCCACCAGCATTACCGAGTAAATATGTATCAAAGTGAAATTTATCGATCCAATATCTTCCACCAGTTCCATGCACCAGGATCCCAACAGAAACAGAACGGCCGTTATTAACAAGCCGTACACTTTCACCAGCTGATCTGGGCGATTGATATACAACATTAGTTTTCTCAAAAACAGAGCAAACAGAATCAAACCAATATACCCTGCCAGCTTCAGGCAGAGTGCCATCGGCAGACTCAGAAATGCAAAGCCACCAGAAATGGCTACCAAAAAAATAATT
>Ga0055584_100000013_pt1 | contig 142007 bp, 106 predicted proteins | sample OSDHelmetaG_FD_58716 | JGI IMG/M metagenome (GOLD analysis project Ga0055584, IMG submission 58716) | Pelagic marine sediment microbial communities from the LTER site Helgoland, North Sea, for post-phytoplankton bloom and carbon turnover... | ecosystem: Environmental > Aquatic > Marine >... | reverse complement strand
AGAAGAGTCCGACGAAGAAGAGTCCGACGAAGAAGAGTCCGACGAAGAAGAGTCCGACGAGGAAGAGTCCGACGAGGAAGAGTCCGACGAGGAAGAGTCCGACGAAGAAGAGTACGACGATGAAGAGTACGACGAGGAAGATGATGATTAACTGGGAATTTGAGCGCAGATCCTTTATGCTGGAAGAGCTGGTGGTTGTTTAAATTTATCAAACTCTCCTTTTGTAATTAATCTGGACTATGACCGAATCCATTTCGGATAAAAAATCAATCATCTTTGCTGGTGGTGGAACCGGAGGACACTTGCTTCCGGGAATCGCTGTCGCGGAACAGTTAGATTCTCAAAATGAATTCCAAATTCTCTTTGTTGGCTCGAATCGCCCCGTTGAACAGCAGATCATTGAATCTGCCGGATATCAGCACCTTCGATTACCAAGCTCATCAACCAGTGATCTCAAGCGGACCCCCATTCGGTTTCTCTGGAATAATGGCCGTGCCTTTTTACAGGCACGCCGTTTCTTACGAAAAGAAAAACCAGCGGTTGTGATCGGACTGGGAGGTTTTGCCAGCGTCCCTGTAGTCATTGCAGCCTCATGGCTTAGGATTCCAGTAGTATTACTTGAGCAAAATATTATTGCAGGAAGAGCCAATCAGTTTTTGTTTTCTCGTTCTAATCTGGTCTGCACTTCATTTGCAGAGACTTCATTTAAAAATGCTGATAACACGAAATCGGATCAACCTCGGATCGTCTTTACTGGGAATCCTGTCAGAAAAAATATATTGAAATCGGCTTCATCGAATGAAACAATCATCAATAAAGTAGACAGAACCTTAATTCTGGTACTGGGGGGAAGCCAGGGAGCGACTGCCGTCAATGATGCTATTATTTCCATGCTGAAACAATGTTCGGACGTATTACTCTGTAAGTTGCATCTGGTACATCAAACAGGATCACATGATTATAGGAATGTTGAAAAGGCTTACCAACAGTTGAAAGAGATCTATCCTGAACTCCAAGTAACGGTTCAACCTTTTATTGAGAATCTGTCAGAGTGGTACTCGCAGGTGGATCTGGTTATTTCACGTGCTGGTGCTACAACTTTGGCAGAGTTAGCCTGTGTAGGTTGTCCGACGGTCCTGATTCCTTTTCCCGACTCCATCGGAGATCACCAACTTCTTAACGCTCGTTTTTTTGAGGACAGCGGTGCTGCGGTTCTGGTAGAACAGGCCCAGGAGATTGCTTCCACGGCAAAACTACTTTGGGATGTGGTACTGGCTTTACTAACGGATTGTGATCAACGGAACAAAATGCGACAGTCTATGCGTGATATCTCACTTCCTCAAGCTGCACGGGATGTGGCCGTTGAGGTCACTAAATTGCTAAACTGAAGACATGTCTTAGTGTTCACTGCCAGGGCCTGGGGACAGAACATCAACCTGGGTTGTGTGTCATCTATCGGTAAACTGCTACCTTTCAGGCTGGTTTTCCAAGTTTTACAGAATCAGAAAAGTCTGATGATTCACGAATAAGAGTCGATTTGTTACCTTTCAAAGTTCCTGTTTCAACACAGGGAGCATTACGTGAAATGGAATGTTTGACTCAGTAAATATTTTCATTCCAAAACATTAAATAAAAGATGAGCAAGTAGAAACGGAGAAGAGACGTGTCACTGATTGTCCAGAAATTTGGTGGAACAAGTGTAGCCGATACAAGTAAAATTCAGGCTGCAGCGCGACGTGCCACTAAAATGCATCAGGCAGGGCATCAGGTCGTGATGGTGGTCAGCGCACGCGGTAAAAAAACTGACGAACTTGTTAGGCTTGCTGCTGAAATTACAGACGACCCAACTCCACGAGAGATGGATATGCTGCTTTCCACCGGAGAGCAAGAGTCGGTCGCATTGATGGCGATGGCTATTCACCAACTGGGGGAAGAGGCCATTAGTTTGACCGGTTCTCAGATCGGAGTCGTCACTGATTCTTCTCATATGAAAGCTCGAATTCTTTCGATTTCAACGGAAAGAATGCGAACCGCTTTGAATGAGGGAAAGATCGTAATTGCAGCCGGCTTTCAAGGTAGAGATAAGGATTGGAATATTACTACTCTGGGACGAGGTGGAAGTGACACGACCGCGACAGCATTGGCGGCTGTGTTAGATGCGGAGATGTGTGAAATTTATACCGATGTGGAAGGAGTTTTTACCAGCGACCCACGTATCGTGCCGGATGCTCATAAAATCGATAGCATTTCTTACGACGAAATGCTCGAACTGGCAAGTCTGGGGGCTGGTGTAATGCATTCACGCTCTATTGAATTTGCAAAAAAATACAAAGTACCATTAAAAGTGCGTCCTTCATTTTCGGATGCCCCCGGGACCCTCATTGCTGTTCAACCATTAGAAGATGCACCCGTAGTAACAGGTGTTGCTTTTGTTCGAGATGAAGTCAGAGTCAGCCTATCTGATATTCCGGACGAGCCTGGTGTGATGGGAAGTATTTTTACTCGCATGGCGGAAAGAAAAATTTGTCTGGATATGATTGTACAGGATGTGGGAACAGGAGGCGTCGCTCGTGTTTCCTTTACAGTTCCTGAATCAGATCTGGCTGAAACACTGACTGCTGCCAGAGAAGCAATTGATTCTATCGGTTCAGGAAAGATTCAACACGGAACCAACCTTTCCAAAGTCTCAATCGTGGGTAGCGGAATGCGTCATCATTATGGTGTGGCCAGTCGAATGTTTTCCATTTTGTCTGAAGCGAATATCAATGTAGGCATGATTACTACCAGCGAAATCAAGACGACAGTTCTCGTTGATCGCAATCAATGTGAAGAAGCAGTACGAGTCATTCACAAAGGCTTCGAACTGGACTGTCTTCCCAGTTATTGCTTTGCTACGAATGAGAATATCTCAGAAGGAGACCAATCAGAAAGTTCGATACTGAAGCAGAACGAGTTAGAGCAGGAAATAATGGATCAGTTATCGAATATGGAAGATATTGTTGTGAGTGAGGTATTACTGGATCAGAGTCAGTCGCGAGTAACGGTCAGAAATCTGCCAGATAACCCGGGGATCTGCTCGCGGTTGTTCTCAGTGGTTGCTGAGGGTGGTGTGTCTGTTGATATGATTGTGCAAAATATGGGAGAAGAAGAACAGGCCCACATTTCTTTTACTGTGCCAAGAAGTTCATTGATTAAAAGTCTGGAATTGGTCGAATCTCTCCTGTCTGAATGGGGAGATGCCGAGTTGAGTCATGAAGCGGAAATTGCGAAGCTCTCGGTCGTCGGAATTGGGCTTCGCAGCCATACGGGTGTAGGCCAGTCAATGTTTTCCACGCTTGCCGAATCGAATATTAATATTCAAATGATTAATACCAGCGAAACCCGGATCAGTGCAGTCGTGGATCTCAGGCATGGTGAGAATGCCTATCGGGAACTCTTAAAGAAGTTTCAGTTGGCATGAACCAGTTTACGGTTTCCGTTCGAGAGCCGCATGCATAAGCTGTGGAAGCTGTGCAGAAAATTGACTGCGTGGAAGAATTTGCGAGCATCCCGCTATTTTTGCTTTTTTAAATTGTTCTGTATCCACATGCGGCCCGAATGCAATGCTCACCAGATGAGAGTCAGGGTTAAGTATCGAAGCCAGCAGTTCCCAATCCAGATGGGGGAGATTCATATCGATTAGAATTAACTGTCTCAATTCATTCGACAGGTATTTCAATGCTTGTTTACAGGAATTTGCGGAACTGAAAGAAAACTCCAGTTGCGTAGCGACTCCTGTGATTTTACTCAAAAAAAAGATGTCTGAGCAGAGTATGACGATCTGAGGTGACGTACCTGTTTCAGTCATATTTGAGAGCAATTCATAAAGGTTTGTTTAGATGACAGAACGGTGGAAATGCACATGTTGCCATTCGCCATCCTGTTTTTGCCAGAGTCGTGTTTCTTCAAACGATGCACTTGAATCATGACCATGTTCATCTATGGACTGGACGATTCGAACATAAGTAACCAATGCGACATCGTCCATAATGGAAACCATGGGAGAACTGATGGTGGATTGTCGAGGTCGTCCGGTTGGATTCATCTCAAAATAAAAACGATGGAAATCCATTCCTGTAATCAGGTGCCCCTGGGCTTCTGGCTCAAATGCGGTCAATTCTTCATCACATAGATCTGTGTAAGTGTTCCAGTCTTTGTGATCGATGGAATCGAGTAATTGTTTGTTCAATTTTAAAAGCAGCTGGACATCATTATCTGACATGATCGTATCCTGAAAAAACTCATGCGGAAATCACTTTCCCTCCATTTTATCATCTAACTCAATTTCTGGAAATTCAACCGTCCTGTTATTTTGCTTGTTATTATGATCAGGAACATATTCTTCGATTGTGACAGTTTCGCTCGATTTGTGCTTTTCAGGTTTTTCCTGAGTTCCGGGCTGAGCCGATTCTTCAGGAATCTTGATTTCTACAGCTTCATCAGAATTCGGATTATGAGAATTCGACGGCAGAAGATCTTCAATACCCTTTAAGTTAATAGTTGATCCAGGATCTAGAAAATCCTGATTATCGTAGTCGATACGAAAATTGATGTCTGCGATGGACAGCAGGCAGCCGGAAACCAGTTTTGTGTCTCGTTTGGGGGTTAGCTTTTGTCCGTCTATAAAGGTACCGTTTGAACTTCCCAGATCATGAACGATGGCAACAGAATCGGTCAGGAATATTTTACAGTGATGGCGGCTGACTAGATCAGACTTCAGCTTTAAATCACAATCAGAGCCCCTGCCAATCAATGTGGTTTGAGTGAGCGTAAAGGGTTTTGAACTTTGAGAAGGGCTTTGAATACTCAGTTGAATTTTCATGACTCAATCATTTACAAGAAAACCCGCCGAAGTGAGACTTCGGCGGGGAATTAGATCGACTAAGCTCGATCATGTAAGTTAGATCGAAGCAAGTCTATGCGGCTGCGGAATCATCAGTGGGGAGTAACTGTTCAGTTCCCCGGATGACTTCAGGTGTAAGCACATATTTTTTACCGGCTTCCTGTTCGGGAAGTTCATACATGATATCAAACATTGCCTGTTCAATGACGCTTCGTAATCCACGCGCACCTGTATTTTTCTTTTGAGCAATACAGGCAATTTCATGCAATGCTTCGTCAGTAAATTCCAGTTTGGCATTTTCCATTTCAAAGAATTTTTGAAACTGCCGTACAAGGGAGTTCTTCGGCTCAGTCAATACGCGAACCAAATCATCTTCTTCAAGTTGAGCTAATGAAGACAATACGGGAAGTCGCCCGAGCAATTCCGGAATTAAGCCAAACTCTAAAACATCATCAACAGAGGCTTGGGCAAGCAATTCGTTTTTCGACCGTTCCTGCTCTTTCTTTTGGCTGGTAGAATGTCCAAAGCCGATCGTTTTGCGACCGAGACGCTTACCGACGATGTCATCAAGACCTACGAATGTGCCGCCACAGATAAACAGAATATTCGTTGTGTCTAACTGAATATATTGTTGCTCTGGATGTTTTCGTCCTCCCTGAGGAGGAACATTGGCAACAGTTCCTTCCAGCATTTTAAGCAATGCCTGCTGGACTCCCTCGCCGGAAACGTCGCGAGTAATCGAAACATTCTGGCTGGTTTTTCCAATCTTGTCTATCTCGTCAATAAACAGAATTCCTCTTTGTGCAGCTTCCACATCAAAGTCGGCGGCATGCAATAATTTCAATAAGAGGTTTTCTACATCCTCGCCTACGTAGCCTGCTTCGGTCAGGGTCGTTGCATCACCAATCGCAAAGGGAACCTGCAGATAACGCGCCAGACTTTTGGCAAGTAACGTTTTACCTGATCCAGTTGGTCCGATCAGCAGAATGTTAGATTTATCAAGTTCAACATCCGATTCTTCTTCTTCTTCGGCATGCATCAGTCTTTTGTAATGATTATGAACGGCAACCGCCATGACTTTCTTGGCACGTTCCTGACCAATAACGTAATCATTCAGGTGGGTTACAATTTCTCGTGGTGTAGGAACATTTTTAAATAACTTCTTCGAAGTCCCTCTTCGTCGATGTTCTTGTTCCAATATTGATTGGCAGACTTCTATACATTCTCCGCAGATATATGCATTGTCAGGACCCTCTACGAGAGGCCCCACTTCGCGATAACTTTTTCTACAGAAAGAACAATTTGCATTTTTTTTTCCAGAAGGATTACGTTTTCCAGAAGTGATATCTCGTCCGGTGGGCATAGCTTCCCTTCAACGGTGTCAACTAAATTGTGGCGTTCAACGTCCAGTGAGTTTTGATTTTGCCTCCCTGCAAATCACTCGATAGGTAAATAACTTAAATCTAATAATGAAATAATTTTAAGAGGCAATCAGTATGTCATTATGATGATCAAAAATGATGGGAGATGAGCTGGTACAATACCGCCCGAATTCTCTAATCAGATTATTCAGTTTGATCAGTATCTTCTTCTTTTTCCAAAACCTTATCGGTCGGATCAACAAGCCGTTTCTTGATGGATCGGAATTCGTCGTCGGTGAGGTCACCTTCTCGACGCATTTCTGAGAATTGAAGAAGCAATTCACTCGTGTCAACATGACGATCCTCATTTTCCCGAAAATGTCCTACGATCCTTAAGATCATCCAAATCAAAAAACTGACAGTGATCACAGCCAAAATCCACTCAAGAATAGATCCCTCAAAGAGTTCCTTGAGTAGCTTTTGGGTTCCAGAAAGATTTCTCAGAGTTATATTGAACAGAATCACTTTAAAATAAGCAGAGAGTATTGTTCCCCTGCCTTCCCTAATACGAAATCCATCAAGCTTTACTGTTAAAGCGAACTTCTTTAATAATACAACTCTCTAATAACCCTACTCTGATATATTGTATATCAATCATTATTAGGATGAATATCAATTGTGACAAGTCCCTCAGATGCTTTTGGTATGTATCAGTATAAGCGAATATTTAGCATTTCACGCGCCAAACTTCGGCAAAATATGTCGTAAACAGGAAATATCGGTTCTCAAATTAGGTGCGGACAGAGGTTGCATGTTGGAACTGAGAATAGGATAAATGATCTATTTCCAACTGAAAATCTATTAAAAAGATGTCACTGAGCGGTGAAAATCAAGAGAGTAGCTGAAATAATGAAGAATCGACTTTGGTGAAATCTGAAATGTAGTCCTGAGTCCTGAAAAGAGTAATACTTACATTGTCGATCTTACCTGATTTGAAAGCGAGTCCACTATTATCTGCTGTTTTATGATTCGCTGCCCGAAATGAAAGACTCTCGGTGGCCTTGCATTGCATCCCAGAGTATTCACTTTTATGATCAACTCCCTGTCATTTTACGATGAAGTGGAAAAAGTATTAATTCTTGAAACCAGACTTGTTACACAGACTTAAGGATTTTGAATGGACTTTGAAAAACGTCTAAAGCATGCCATCAACAAAGGCCGTGCCGCCAAAGATGAAGAGCTACAACAAGATGTTGGTAAGAAGATGTCTGAAGAGGAGTTCCGAAACCTTCATCTAAAATATCGACTTGAGTTAACTGAGCATATTGATGCATGTTTGAAAAAATTAACTGATCATTTTCCTGGATTTCAATTTAAAACCCTTATGGAAGAAGATGGTTGGGGATCCCGAATTACGCGAGATGATGTTAGTCTCAGCACTGGGAAAAAAGCACAGAGCCTTTACAGCCGCCTGGAAATGATTGTCAGACCCTTTACTGAAACTCATATCATTGAATTGGTTGCCAAAGCGACGATTCGGAATAAAGAAACCTACAATCGTTCCCACTATCAGTTTGTCGCCGAAGCCGATATGCAGTCGTTCCAAGACCTGATTGACATATGGATTTTGGAATTTGCAGAGGAATTCTCATTTCAAGCCTGATAGTAACAACCCACCAGTCAAAATAGATTATCGATATTGAAAGTAGACATCTTATGAGTCGACATGCTGATTTCGCTCAGGTTATTGATCGTGGAGCGGTTGCTATTATTCGTGCTCCCTCTGGTGAGTTACTGGTTGATGTGTCTAAAGCTATTTATGCAGGTGGCTTAGACGTCATCGAAGTCACTTTTACAGTTCCAGGAGTTCTCGATATTCTTGCTCAAGTCAAGCGGGAACTGGGTGACAAGATTCTGTTAGGCGCCGGAACGGTACTTGATTCTGAAACAGCACGTGCTGCCATCCTTGCGGGAGCAGAATTCATTGTGACACCCACAGTGAATACAGAAGTGATTGAATTGTGCAATCGATATGACAAACTGGTTATGACAGGTGCTTTAACTCCGACAGAGTTATTAACCGCTTGGGAAGCCGGGGCAGATATTATAAAGGTCTTTCCTGCTTTTGTAGGCGGGCCGGAATATCTCAAAGCATTACATGGACCCCTGCCTCAAATTCCACTCATGCCCACAGGTGGCGTCGATTTAGAGACATTACCCGACTATCTCCACGCGGGAGCGTGTGCCGTTGGTTTGGGAAGTTCTCTTGTCACAAAACAGATGGTTGAAACGGGTGATCTGGATGGAATTCAAAATCTGACTACTGAATATATGAATAAAATCACTCAACTCCGTAAAAGCTGACAAGAACGAATTCATATTTAGCTGAATTCAGCGCAATATCCTCTTCCCCTGGAGATCTAAGCTACCCTGCCTCTACTTTGCTATTGCATAATATAGGGAGGTATTTTCTTGTCTGCCCTCTCAATCTAACCATAAAGATCGTCTCAAGTCGTACGATCTGATTGGTCGATATTCCTAGATAGTCAGGATTCGGTTTACTAGTACCCGTACGTCTAGGCTGTTGAATAAAGTAACATCTTCTCAGGAGGGGGCTCCGAGCCTGGATAGCATAAACAATGTTGTTATCCGGGCGTGAGTGTGTATTGGCATGAGACTATTTACATTACTGGTAGTCAGTTGCTGGATTGGGGGAAATCTATCTGATTCAACCCAGGCTGCTGCTATTCCTTCTGCACCCGTCTATACCAGTAAGACCCAGTTTCGAATTCCCTATCACTATGATCAGGCTGAGATAGACCGCTTGGGAGCTCGCGAAATCAGGCTCTATGTTTCCACAGATCGTGGTGTAAGTTGGAACCATCTGAAATCAGTATCTCCTCAGGCCCGGAAGTTTCCTTTTGAAGCTACACAAGATGGCGAATACTGGTTTTCAGTTCGAACTCTTGATTCAAAAAATCAACTCCATCCTTCCGGTCGGGTTTTTGAACCCGGTTTGCGGGTTGTGATCGACACAACTCCGCCTCAATTAGATCTTGATTTGAGACAGATTTCTCCCGGTAAAGTACAACTTGTGTGGAATGCAGAGGACCAGAACCTTGACCCGAACAAGCTGGTTCTGGAATATTCTCAAAATGGCAGCCAAAACTGGCAACGAGTGATTGTTGCCCCGCATCGTAAAGGTCAGACAACCTGGTCGATTTCCCAAGGTGGAGTTGTGGCAGTTCGTGGCATGATCAAAGATCATGCCAATAATATTGGCAACAGTCAAAAAAAGATTCGAGTGGTTGCTGCCGCCAGCCGTACAATACCCAAGGCCAAACAAGAGATTCCTGATTTCAATCAACCCATTGCACAAGGTGGCTTGCCTGAAAATAGATTATCCATGACCGATCCAGCATCACCTGCACCCTATTCGGGCTCAGGCAAACCTCTGAAACCGAATCAACTGGATACCTTGGAAACTCATACTCCTCTTGCAAACCGACAGCTTCCTAGCGTTTTTCCGAAAAAAGGCGGTTTGAACGAAGTGCCCCTAATAGATAAATCAATTCAGGATCAAATAAAAGGGCAATTCGTCGCCGATGATCCGGAGAAACGACCACTCTATGCCAAAAACCGATATCCATTGAAAGAAAAGGATTGGCAACCGAAACGAAAACAGGTCTTGAATGGAACTCAGTTCCAGATTGGTTTTCAAGTCGATAAAGTAGGTCCTTCAGGAGTCGGAGCCGTTGAGCTGTATATCACTGAAGATAATGGACAGAAGTGGTATAAGTATGGAGAAGATCCCGATAAAAAAAGTCCATTCCACGTAGAAGTTCCTCAGGATGGAATCTATGGATTTGCGCTTCGTGTGCGAAGTGGTGTAGGACTGGCCGATGCCTTACCAAAGTCAGGTGAAAAACCGGATGTTGTGATTGTAGTTGATCGTATTGCTCCTGTCGTTAAGTTAAATCCGGTGAAACAGGAGTTGAGTGGGCAGGCAAATAAAGTGACGATCTCTTGGGAAATGAGTGATCAGAATTTGGCAGAAAAGTCCATCGCCATTAACTATTCTACTCAACCAGATGGCCCGTGGGAGCCCATAGTCGGTTGGCAGGAAGATACAGGGCGGTTTACCTGGACTGTTGGTCCAGGCAACCCTTCCCGATTTTATCTGCAAGTCATAGCACGTGATGCTGCCGACAATATCTCGAAAGCGGTCACGCCTGCACCAATTATTCTGGACTTGACCAAGCCTTCCGGACGAATTGTGGACGTTGAAGTGATCAGTCAATCCCCTTATTAAGTCGAATCAAATTGATTTCAGGACTTAACAAAGGTTATGTTTTTTCAGACTTCTGTTCGTCTGTTGGCTCTGAACTGGGAATTTCAAACTTGGGGGCTGTAAATTCATCAGAACGCTCTTCAGGCGTAGGTCGAGGAGTTTCAGTCTGTGAATCCGAATAAGTTGACTGATTGACCTCGTCTTCAATTCCACTGACGCCTTTTTTGAATTCAACAATCCCTTTGCCCAGGCTCCGTGCCACTTCCGGTAGTCGTTTACCGAAGAGAAGCAAAGCGATAATCCCGACGATGATCATCTCATATCCGCCAGGCATCCCAAAAATTGCAGGAACAGCAGTCATGTGTGTGATAGTTTGGAACATGTTTAACCTCTTTTTATACTTAAGGTGTTAAGGGCAATACACAAAAAGATCGCGCCCTCTGTGCCTTGTTTCGCATTTTTGTTGACTTCAGCAATCGGGAAGTTTGTCTCACGAATAAAATGTTCTGGACCGGTTAATTATCTGGTTTGGTGTCATGCGGAGGGAACTTGGATGTTTCTTCTTCGTCAGTATCTTCTCGAGCCCCTTTTTTGAATTCGACAATGCTTTTCCCAAGAGAATTCATGGCCCCTGGTAAACGTTTACCAAACAGGAGCAAGATAATCCCTAAAATGATGGTAACTTCAATCCAGCCCGGAAAGCCAAACATACTAATGGTCCCATTAACTCTAATGCATTAGTCGAAGTCGACAATTGCGTTTATAATTGATCAGGTTCATTCGGCGAAATGATAACAGATGAAGACTTCACCGATAAAATGAACACCAGCAAAATGGGATGCTCCAATGAGGTATGCTCTATGGGCGCTGAGGAAAAGACAAGAAGGAAAATCACCATTCCTGCTTGGTGGCCCCTGCGAAAAATATCTCGGAGGAAATCCCATGGATGGATATCCACTCGGTTTGCCCGCAGGAGTCGCAGGAGGATTGAGCGGTAAGTAACTAAATCATAACCGCGCAAACGTGCCTGTCAACAGAATTTAACGGTGCAATTCAGGCGATTTAGCATTCTGAACAGTAATGTTAGAAAAAAAGAGCATTTTCCGGTTTATACGCCGCATTGGGTATATGGAGATCAGTTTCGCCTTAACCTGTTGTCGCATCAAGGGATGTTTTCTGGAGTAGGAGCAGCATTTCAATCCATTGGACCCTGCGAGCGAACTGGCTCAATTCCCGGTCCTGGCTTGATTCACATTCAGAACAACAGTCGACAAAGGTATTCAGAGACCAACAATTATTTAACAACAACCGATCTTTCCAGTTGGCGACGGTTTGACTTTCAAATAGATCAAATAATGGTCGTACCCGTTCTGGTAAAAGATCGTGAACGGGGTGATAACCGACGACCCTGCTCCAGTATTTTGCGTTAGAGTAATCTGGTTCACGGCGGTGCATAATGTGATGCCAGTAGTCACCCGCCTGGTGTAAGCCCTGATTTTGTACTGATTGCGAGAACTGATGGCTTTCATCAAGATAATCATGAAGACACAATAACCCGGCCTGCATGGCTGTTGCGTCAGCTGGTGACGAAATCGAGGGTAAGTCATGAGCAGGTTGATAAGCACGAAGTAAATTCAGAAGCCAGTTGCGTGCAAGGCCGGGAGCATTCGGGGCCAGATCGGGTAATGGAGGTTGCGATGTGCTGGAGAGAGGAAGTTCAGTTGAACTGAAACTGCGACTTTTCACACCCGCTTGGGCCAGAAGAATCAAAATATGCCAGAGTAGATCCGCTGAATCAGGGACTTCCTGAAGCCTTGAAAATGCAGATTTTGGGATTAGTACCAAGGCATGCTGAAGTGGATTCATTGCAAGAGATGCTGCGACCGGAGGCAAGCACTCAATTAATTGAATAAATAGTCCTGAATCGTCGAAAGGCAGAAGATAAATCTCATTTTGATCCGCATTCAAATTAAGATTGTTTAGTTGATTCAGTTCTGACAGATCCACTAATCGTTGGGAGTCAACAATACCCAGATAATCCGAAGTGGTTCCTTCAATGAGTGAAACGAGTTCATTCCGTCGAAGGTGCGCGGTCTCAGTATGGTTCAGTCTACCAAAACTCAGATTGGAAAGATCAGTTAAGCTCTGTAACGATTCGTGGTAATTTCCAGAAAGGGAGAGATGGATCAAAGTTGTCATGGGAATGAAATTCAATTTAAAAGAGAAGAAGACCGTCCTGATTTGCCTAACTTAATCTATTTACAGACTGTTAGAAAGGCAACTCTTATGGGGGGCTTCTCTCTTCAGAATCAATCTCTGCTAAAACAGCAGAGTTGACCATTTTCCAATGAAACAATAATCCTTCCTTCAGAATCAATGGCCGTTCCCCCCTTCACTGCCAACGCGGGAAGTTTGTGAGTCCAAAGATCTGTTCCTTTATCAATATTGATTGCTGTTAGAAACGCTGACTCTGGTTTTAAATCCGGATGACCGGCGGTAACAAGTGTCTCTGGAGAAACGATAAAACTGGTAAAGCGACGCTGATTCTGGTCTTCCCAGATTTTCTTGCGTTTGAAGGCTTCACCTGTACGACGGGCACGCATGCTTAACCAGCGTGCCACTTCTTTTTTCACCTTGGGGGCACCTGGCGGCAACGCTTCTTTCAGAGTCAGATTTGTAAACACACTTCCTTCATAACTGGCATCATGAATCAATTCTCTTCTGTCAGCCAGTGTGTGTTCAATAGAGAGATACTTCCCATAGCCAGGGTAGTACGGATAGAAGGCAGTTCGGTATTGTGATCGAACTTCTGTACTGGGGGTATTTAAACACTTTAATGTCTTCAGGTTGTAACGGGCAATTTCATAAACGCCTCCTGCCAGGAATCGGAGTTCATCGCCTTCGATATATAAACTACCCTGCAGACTGATCCCACTATTCACTTCCTGCGATAGTGCTCCCGAGCTGTTGTTTTCCTGCTTTAACTCACCAGTCTTTGAATTTAAGGCGACAACGTGCGTACCATCAAAGTGAGCGATACCTGCGACGGCGTAAACGGTATCATTCTGAACCACAACGCCACCTGAAACAGGCCAGGTCGATATCAATTTTCCATAGACGGGAATTAAACGTTTGTCGGGGGCTACTCGAAATGACCAGAGAGGTTTACCAGTTTTTGCTTCGTAAGCGTAAACTCGCCCATCAGCTGATCCAACATAGAGACGATGATTGTTGACCGTCGGAGGATAATAAATGGCGCCGCCTGTATATTGTTTCCAAATCTGCTTGCCTTGCATATCAAATGCAGTAATGACACCATTTCGATCACCGATAAAAATCTGATTACCAGCAATAACAGGTGCTGTAGGCAGTGCAGATTTTGTGACCTGGGTTGTCCAGGCAAGTTTAGTTTTGTCAGGAACTGAAACTTTTGTTGTGGATGATTGATGATTGTCACCACGAAACGAGGGCCAGTCATTTTCGTGAACAGATAACAATTCAACTTTTGTCAGATCATCTGCATAAGCGACTCGTCGAGGAGGGACTTGTTTTGCAGGTGAAGAGGAATTCTTTTCAGGACCCAAACAGATATGTCCGTAAAGCGATAATTGGCACCCACACATCCAGGGCCCCCAATATAAGAGCCCATTGGAAACTATGACACCATCCTGACAGGGTGGGCGCATGGGGGCAATATGTTGGGCAGAATGTGTTTCCGTTTCCAGTCTGACAGTCCCACCGCTGGTGCGGAAAAAGATACTGTCTACACTGCCGGTGGCTCGCGTACAGGCGCGGCGAGTGGGAAGTGAAGCAATTTTTTCTCCGGTAGCATAATCCAGTTTCATACCAGTTTCTTTGGGGCCGGCGGCATAAATTCCATCATCGCGTAAAACTAATTGCAGATTACCATGCTCTTTTTCCCACAGCCAATATCCATCAGTGGCAGACGCGGTGACAAGATGTAAACGCTGTGGTCCAGCAAAAAACAGGTAGTCATCGCTACATTTCATATAGGCTGTCGTAGCATATCCTGTAACGTAATGTTGAGCTTTTTGATTGGATCCGATCGAAGATAAAAGTTTTTTATCATCATTTTTCCAGAGCTGTTTTCCATTCTTGGTATTCAGGCACGCAAGAAATTTACCAGGGCAATAATAAAAGAGCTGGTTGTTTTTCATACAGACGCCGCGGCTGTCGATATAGTCCTGCTCACGAAAATGCCAGAGGATTTTTTTTGTAGCAGGATTCATTGCTACAAACGTGCGGCCGAATCCAAAAGCGTTTTTAGGATCAGAATAGTCGTGTCCTTTCCACATTCCCCAAGGCCAGTGTCCCAGGCCGCGTCTTGCTGATTTTTGGGTATCAACCTTGATTTCTTTACTTCCGATTAGTGCATAGAGAGTCCCGTTTTGCATACCCATCCATTTCCAGACGGGCCCATCAGCAAGTTTCTCATCAATGATGATTTCATCCCGGATTTTGCCCGTTTCACTATCGATAATTTTACAGGACTCATTGTCTGCCATATAAAGGGCATCTTTGGTTCCAATCATAGTGTTTCGGTGAATCATGAAACCTTCTGGTAGTTTTCGTTTCCAAAGGATAGTTCCGTTGTAAGCATTGATACACATCAAGGTATTCAAAATTGCATTTTGATTCTGTTTATGTGCGATGTGGCCAAATGCTTTAAAGACCTTACCGCCCGCTGCTACAGATACTTCAGGCATTGGTGAAAATTTGGGATCTGCGAGGAATTGAGTACGATAAGGAGAGCGTGCATTTTGATCGGTCGATTGCGGATTATTATCCGGTCGATGATAAGGATGGTTCCAATAATCATTTCCCGCCGGAATTGGTTTTGTCAGTTTAGAATCAGAAAAAAATGCGATGCCTTCGGGTCGCAGAACACGCAAAAGCTCCTCTTTAGATGTCTGTTTACCAGCTGTTTTTTGTACAAAAATAACGTCGGCCAGATTACTGGCAAGTGCAATGGCGTCATGCGTTCCGTGATCAGCAAAAATACGTTGTCCCAACATTCCTGCTTGATCAGCCAAAGCTCGAACTTGAGCAACTTCTTTGGGGGATTCAGATTGAAAGTAAATCTGCAGCTCACTATTTTGAGTCAGCTCTACAACAAAAGAAGCCTGGTCAGCATCAGGTAACCCTAGAACGATACAGAGTCCCTTGGTTGATTTCAGCTTATTCAGACAGGTACTGGTATCAGGTGAAATCTGTTGCCTGTTTTTCTGTGCTTCCACAACCGTAGGAGCTTGTAGCAAAAGAGACAGAACAGAAATGAATAACAGCGACCTGATGGTGTAGAACTTCAACATTTCGATCTTCCTCAGCTCGAGTAGTATTATAAAAGTGAGAGAACCACATCCAACCATTTATGGAACACGTTAACGAATGCATCAGCGTCCCTTTATAATGGCAGTATTGAATCAGATTATCAAAGAGTAATTGATACTTTCGGGGTAGTTTTTTAGTCGTACTGAAATTCGAACAGGCTCAAATTTGAGAGTGGATTCTTTTGGTCGGCATTGTCTTTTCTATTCTGAATGACGGCATGTGTACATGTGGTTCATTCTGGTTGTGGAATTTGTCTGATCTTGAGAAAAACTCTATTATCAACTAGTTTATATTTTAAATTTGTGAACAATAAGTGCAGATTGATTTGCCCATCAAGAAAATAAATCAATTTGAGATATCAATGACGGAGGTGGGCGCAATAGTTTGAGTTAAAAACAAGGGGACCTGTTTGAAGCTCAAATGGTAAATCGTTTCGACTGGTGATCAAGTCTAATCACTGGCGGTATTCTTGTATGAATCACATCTTACCAGATTATTATGTAAGTGAAGCGACATGGTTTTACCTGTCTCTATTGCTGTCGCTCGCGGTATTTTTCCGCTTTGATCGCATTATTTCATTGCGCAACTTAGATTTATTATTATTGCTTTCTATTTCCCCGGGACTTTTATTTGTCGGGGATCACCCCCTGCTGGGAAATGTCTGGCTGTTTGTGGGAACAGGATTATTAGTGATTCGCATGAGCCTTGATTGCTTTTTTCAGCGCAGGCCGCGCGGGGAACAAAATCTAAATAGCTTCGGCATGGCGTTTCTCTGTATTTCGATCTTTGCTTTTTTAGTTGTGCGCGTCTTCACAGAGAATCCGGCACCGGAAACGATTCAAACCGTAAAGCAGGCTGACAGCTTATTAAGCATGCAAGATGTTACTTCTACTCAAAATCAAAAAATTCCAGAAGCCGGACCAACTGCGCGTCTTTTGATTGCGCCAGTTGTTCCCCTGTCATCGGCAGTAGTAAACGGGGCGAACACCCCTTCCAATTCTGGTATCTCTCTGGATGGATCTACGCTGGCAGCCCGCATAATGGCAATCCTGGCTCATGCCTTTGTGGTTGTCGGATTAATCATTATGGGAAAAGTGCATTTTGCTGATGTTCAGCTGGGGTTGGCCATGGCACTACTTTATCTTCTGCTACCCTGTACTGCCTACGATGTCAGTAAAACAAACCATGTGTTGCCCGCTGCCTTACTTGTTTGGGCATTTGTGGCTTACCAGAAACCTGTTATGTCAGGAATTTTTATGGGCCTCGCATGCGGTGCGATGTTTTTTCCCGTCTTCCTTTTACCATTATGGGCCAGTTTTTATAGAAAGAACGGTCTAAAACGATTCGCAATCTCTGGCAGTGTCGTTGGGATTATCTTACTTGGTAGTTTAATTCTGACATCAGTGGATCGTTATTCATTTACCCAGCAAACAATAGGTTCGATCGACTGGTCCGTTCTCAAATTTGAGGGAGGGCAAAATATTCCTGGTTTTTGGGGTGCCGTTGATTCTGCTTATCGGATTCCCGTCTTTGTAGGTTTCGTGCTTTTGATAGCTTGTTTGACAATCTGGCCGCGGCGTAAAAATTTAGGCCATTTGATGTCACATACAACAGCCATCATCATTGCGACATTACTGTGGTACCCTCAACAGGGAAGCGTTTATCTCTTGTGGTACTTACCTATGCTGCTGATGGTTGTGTTCAGACCGCGGTTGTTCCATCAATCACAAAAAGATAGAGACGATCGGAACCAACAGGAAACTGAAAGCCCCACCTCGCGATTTCAAGATTCGGTTGGTATTGTGAGGCACTCGTCTCATTAAGCTGAATTCAGAATGCTCTCTGCCTAGTTGATCAGGAATGTTGGGAAAGTTCCTGATCAGCATCAGTCGTGGCATTTAGTTCGACGCTTTGAACGTGACTGGAGATTGCCAGAAGAGGTGCTTCGACGTCCGGTGATGCGAAATTCGTTTTAGTGCTGACGATAAACATTGGGCGGGCTCTTACTTGATCATAAATTCGAGTGACATATTCACCAAGAATTCCAATCCCCAACGCATTTAATGCACCAAAAAAAGACGCGGTAATTGTAGTCGAAGCCCAGCCGGGAATGGCCAGTTCGGTGAAGACCTTATGGTAGAGAACAAAAGTAATGAGTCCTAAACAGACGATCGCAGATAATGCAGCAATTGCATAAAAAATAGTGAGTGGCAAGAATGAGAAGGAAAAAATAGCCGTTTTTGCCAGGCGGCATAACTCAATAAATGAGACTCGCGTTTTTTCGTCATATCGGGCAAGACGCTCGACAGTCACTCCAATCTGGCGATATCCGACCCAGGAACGTAGTCCCGGAAAGTAGCGATCTCTGTCGCTTAGCTGTGCAATCTGAACAGCCACTTGGTGATCAATGAGACCAAAGTTGCCAGCGTCACGAGGAATTGGTGTACTGGATATTATATTAAGCGTTTTATGAAAGGTCTGAAAAGCCCAACGTTTTACTATATTTTCTTTACGGTCAGTACGAATTGCAAAGACAACATCATAACCCGCTTGCCAGTGTTCGATAAATTTCACGATGGCTTTCGGGCAATCCTGCATGTCTGAGTCCATGATCACCACGGCGTCACCTGTAGTGTGGAGCAAACCTGCCTGGACAGCTGCCTGATGTCCAAAATTTTTAGCAAAGTGAATGACTCTCACTCGTGAATTTAACTCAGCAAGCTCATTCAGTATTAAGCCGCTTCGGTCTGAAGAACCATCGTTCACAAATATGATTTCATATTCGCACCCGGCTGTCAGTAATGATTCTTCAACAGCCTGGAGTAATTGCGGAAGTACATTTTGTTCATTAAAGACCGGAAGTACGACTGAAACAAGCGAGTCAGAAATCGGCTTTCGTGGTAGAATGGAATGTTGGGAATCGCTTGTCTTCATTTAACCAGTACTCCTACGAGCGAAAGGCCAAATGGAACTCCTGTTGAATGAATCAGCTTACGCTCAATTTGGGCACACGATTTCAGACAGGCGTTTGTGAAACGTGATACTCGGGCGAAACAAGGTGGAGAATCATCTGTGCGATTCAATATTTTGTCTCTACCTCTGACTGCAATGGCAGCGGGTAAAGTAAACGAGTTCCAGTATGTCAGCCACTTTACTTTCAGTCCAGCTTGTTCGGCGTGTTTCCGGAACTGCGATTTTGTATAACGGCGAAAGTGACCTAATTTCCGATCCCAGTCAGAATACAACAGGGGGTAAGCTGGGACCGTAAGAATAATCCCCCCATCATCGACCAATGTTTCTGCTGCATTTTTCAGTAACCCAACCGGGTCCTCCATATGCTCCATCACATCTAACAGGATTACTGCTTTTGCTGAGGCAGCAGGGACTGGCCAGGGTTGACTCAGATTGTGTACACGTATATCGTTTAGGCCACGCGATCGGCCATGTTCGACAGCATCTTCCATTAGATCAAAACCGGTGACTTCGTATCCGAGCTGATTAAATTCAAGCAAGTTACGTGCAGAACCTATACCACCCTCTATAACCAGGCCAGGAGGGGGGAATTCATTCATCAAAATTTCTGTGACTAACTTACGTTTGGCGACATGCCACCAGTAGTTTTCTTCCAATTCAATCAGCTCAGTGAGGTGTCCTGGATCCACGATACTTAATTTCTCTTTGGGGTGAATACTGATATAGGAAATTCAAGATGCACTATGCAGATTGAAGTAAAAGAGGCCTCGAAGAAGTCAGCATAACGCAGCAGCCGGGTGAACTCTTCAGGATTCCTGATGAATATAGTGGATTTTCATGCAATCTAGCCGTATAAATTTTAACTATACTGTTTATTCTGTCTATAGTGTTTCTGGGTGCCTTTTTCGTGAGGGATAAGGGTGGTGTAAATATGTGGAGTGCAAGGCGTGCAAAACCAGCAAAATAGACAATCAACAGGGTTAACATGGTTTGCTGCTGTGATTTTCCTTCTCATTCTCATTCTGAATATCCCGCTCTTTATCAGAATGCCTTTAGCAACAGATGTTGTTCTTTACGATTTGCAGGCCCAAATGGTCCTGAATGGAGGAACTCTTTATCAGGATATGTTTGAGACGAATTTACCAGGTATTGTCTGGTTACATATGCTGGTTCGTTCTTCTGTTGGGATGAGCTCTGATGCTATCCGTGTGGTTGATCTGTTGCTTTTCAGTGGTACTGTCGTGCTTCTGATGTTGTGGAATCGCAGAAATCATCTTTCTCTGACCGGTATGCTTTGGGTTGGAATCGCATTATTCTCGTTTTACTTCTCCCTTTCAGAATGGTGTCATTTTCAGCGAGATACGCTGATTCTTCTCCCTGCACTGGCGGCAGTCTGGTTGCGACGCAAACAAATTGATCGACTTATTAATGGCACTGATTCACTACCACAAGCTTCATTGAAATCAGTATTTGTGTGGGCGTTCCTGGAGGGTCTCTTATGGGCAACCGCATTTTGGATCAAACCCTTTGTGGCTGTACCAGCGCTTTGTGTCTGGATTGGATCACTTTTGATCCTGAAAACATTCCGCAAACGAATGATTGATTTGTCAGGAGTTCTACTTGGAGGTTTATGTCTGGGAGCGGTAGGGATCTACTGGATGTGGCAGACTGGCGCCTGGTCTTCGTTTTATACGACATTTACTGAGTGGAATCCGGAGTATGTGGCCGCTCGAAAAGCGGGATGGCAACCATTACGATTTGCCCAGTTTTTATATCGCTTTTATCCCTGGTTCTTACTTCATTTACTGGCGGTGCCTCTCGCTTTGATCGCATTGAAAGACTATTGGTATAGCAATGCGAAAACAGACAATGATGCACTGGTGGAATCGGGGAAACGCGATTCAGTGCTCTTATCTCTATTTTATTTAGGGTGGCTCGTTCAGTCATTTGCGTTCCAGCACCTCTTTGATTATGTGCATCCCCCTTCTCATTTGTTGGCCATCACAGTTATTGGTGGTTATTTGGGGAGCCGATTTCAGAAGCGTTCGCTCACCTGGGGCTGGAAAAGTAGCCTGGCCTTTTTTTTGATGATGGTGATGTTCTCATTTCCGGCGTTCAAACCACAGCGGGCCACGTTATGGAAGACCTGTTTGTTGAATTCCAGTAATGCCCAGTTGAAGTCGAAGTTGGCGTTATTGGTACAGGTCGATTGGGAAGATCTGGACGCCGTACGGAAATATTTAAAATCTCAAAAACTGAATGATGGACAATTACATTGTTTCAACAGCACGTTGGTTTATTTGTATCCAGAGTTATCAGTTAAGCCGGCAACTCGGTTTGTATTTTTCGATTCGGTGCTGATTTTTTGCCCTAACCACCGAAAAGAACTTTATGCTGCAATCAATGAAAGCCAGCAAAAATACATTGTGACCGACTTAATCGACAGTGGTTTTGGAAGTGAGAATACGTTGGCAAAGTCAGTGAACCCGAAGCAATTAACACCTCCGGATTATCCTGTCAGTCTCAAAGGTGCCTACCCATGGTCGCATCCTGTAGTTTTTCGTTCGGGAAGATACCTGGTTCATAAAGTCGAACGTCCATTGGGAAAATTTTTGGGAAGCGGAAAAGTACCAACAGAAACACAAGTTAAAAAATACTATCAAAGACAACAAAAGCAGAAGCAGTTGAAGCAATCAGACGCGCCAGCAAGTAAATGACCAAACAGTTGGTCTCGCTAATCCTGCCAGTTATTGCTTAGAAGTTGAGTCTGGCGTGGAGTGTGAAGACTTGGTCAATAAAATCAGAACGATGGCAAGTGTCATGATAGAAATGAGGCGTCCGATTTTAAATCCAGGAGGCGTAAACGAGAGGTGGACGTCATGATTTCCTGCCGGAAGAGGAATGGCCCTTAATGAAAAGTTGGCGGGTAAGATCGGAGTCAAACTTTCATTGACTTGTGCAGACCAGCCCGGGTAATAGATATCTGAAAGTACCAGATATCCCGGTTCATTCAATGCAGCCCTGATTTGCAGCTTGTTGGGAGTGGCTTTAGTGATGTCTGCAGCCTTATAAGTTTGTCGTTTACCTTTCGATAGCACGTCTTGTTGTAACAGGACCTCATTACGCGGTTGTACTTTTGCTATTGTCTCTACGATTTGTTTGCTTTGCTCATTCTGATTTATTGGTTTGGTGTTCCCAATTAAAAAGGCTCTGGGGAGTGGGTTTGTATTTTCCAGAATCAAATACGGAATTTGAGTCGGTTCAGTATTTCGCAAAGTAAATTCTTCAGGTATTGATCCTTTTTCAACTATCTTCCACCCGTCAATCTCAATACGTTTATCTGTTTGTAATATGGCATATTTCACACTTAAAAGGTCCAGTAATTGTTGGCGAGCGGTGGGGATTTGTGGCTCGCTATACCCGGCCATCATCTGAGCAGCGTCCTTCTGGGGAAAAACTGCTGCTGCCAACAGTCCTAGTCGTACAAGCGGTACAGGCTCATAACCCTGGATTTTCAAGATCTGATTGTTCCATGCTTCGCGGTCACTCAGTAATTTTTGGCCGACAAGGACTCTATGCTGTCCCAGATTATTTTTCAGGAACGTTGTGATTTTTGATTCATGGCGAAATGTTGCCTGAGGAATCGTCCGTAAAATCTGATTGCTGTGTACTGACAGTTCACCCAAGCAGATGACACAAAGTAAAATGAGGCCCCCTGTTGCTGTTTTACGAGAAATACAGGCTAAGAATACTGCTGCAGAAAGACCGAGTACGGCAACGATGCAAGGGACCAGTTGGATTTTGATAATACGTTCCGGGTCAATGTTGAGTGTTGTCAGCCCACCTGAAGTGAACACAAGCCAGGGCAATAACAGTGAGGCTGTGATGAAACAGACGCTTGAAATGATTCGATATCTATTTCTTGATGGGTTCAGGAACAGGTTCGAAATCGATTCACAACCAAAGCCCGACAGCATGGCTATCACAAACGAACAGATCCAGAGTAATCGAGCGGGCATTCGGAACATGGAAAAGCCCGGAATGAACTCATAGCACAGTTTGTAAAATGGTAGATGTGGTCCGAATGCTAATAAGATAGACGCCAAGCCAATTAGGAACAAACGAATGACTGTTCGTTTTTTAAATGAAGCGATCGTTCCCAGGCAGGCGAGTAATAAAGGCAGACATCCAAAATAGCAAACTGCTTCCCAATAGTAACCCCCTGGTCCTCTGTAATTAGCGGGTCCTCCCCAGACAAAGGGGTCCAGTAGCTGCAGCACACTGGGAAGTGAGAGGCTACCACTTTCCAATACTTTTAAATCGATGCCACTGGCTCTGACTGCTTGCTGGGTATAGATATAAACGGGGATCAAGTCAATGGCGACCAGTCCTATCGTCAGGATACCCGCGATCAACCAACCTTTGAGTAAGGCAGCAGTTGAAGTAGTAATTCTTGAATGCTCAGGATTGATTTGGTCATTGATTTCTGAGTCAGATGCTGATGTTCGATTATTTGGCAGGAGTGCAATGAGGGCCTCGATAACAACAGAAGCAGTGAAGAAGAGCAGCAAATAATATAGTTCTTGAACATGGCCACAGCAGAAAGCTAACGCAATCAGCATTGCCAAAATGGGGATCGCTTTTTTACGACCTTCCATTAACAGTTCATAACCATAAAAAATCCAGGGAAACCAGGAGATCTGAGTGATGGATGTGAAATGACCTTCCCCCGTTTTTGCAACAAAGTAAGGAGCCGCCAGAAAGATGATTCCTGATATTAATGAACTGAAGAAACTGAGTCGGTACTTCCGGCCAAGTAGATAAGCCCCCCAGCCAGCCCACCAGTGATGAAAAAGGAGTGTCCAGCTGATTGATGTTAATGCGTTTGTGATATAGAAAACCCAGTTTCCCGGATAGAATAGTGACGATTGAGGGCTCCCCAGCCATGGCATTCCCAGTAATGAATATGGGTTCCAGAAAGGAAATTCAGAGTGCTGTTCGATACATATCTTTTGGTAGCTTTTAAAGGCTATGAATTGATTTGTAGTATCGTTATGACCTTGATCTTGTGACCCAACGAGTACATCAGTCGGATGGAGTACTAATGCCTGGAAGCAGAAGCCTAAAGTGATTGCAAGTACCAAAGCTGCTATCAGATTTTGAAACAGTCTGGAATTCATGAGCGTCATTTCTTAAAAGACCGAACGTGTGTTTTTCCGCTAAGAAAGACTGTCAGTTGTAAAGGAACTGATACAAGTCAGCGCATAATGCATTAAAAAACTAACATTCGCACTGACTCAGTCGTCTACTTTTCTTCTGGAAAGATTAACGCCTTAGGATGGTAGAGATTGTCTATGCCTGAATTTGTATAGGAACCGCATAGATTGTGCCGAAATAGAGTTTTGACACAAAGGCAATCTGGTATATTTATCCAAAAACAGGAGCAGGAAGACTTGTTGGTTGAAATTCCCAACCAATCAGCTTCGATTAGGGGGCTGCAATCCATGCGGTTCGACAATTTTTCCGTACATTTCGGGGCGTCGGTCCGCCAATCGATCAATCACATGTTTTTCAGGTACTCGATCCACTCTTTTATTGCGCGCGATTGCAGGGTCAATCATAGCATAGAGAACTTCTTCTTCTGTTCCAGAAGCACAAGCTAGTGTTTCACCTGTGGGAGCGCAGATACTACTTTTTCCAATAAACTGAAAACCACGCTCCATGCCGACCCTGTTAATGGCACAATAGTAAATGCCGTTCTCCATAGCCCGTATATTAATCGCATGTTCTGCCACACATTCAGCTCCGGAAGGCCAGTTTGTGGGAAGAACGATTAAATCTGCACCCTGAAGTGTCATGGCACGCGATGATTCTGGAAATGCACTATCGTAACAGATATTGAGTCCAATATTTGCTTCCGGATGAGCATGAACTTCGAATGCACGATCGCCGGGAGTTGCGAATCGGTCTACACCGAGAAAAGGTAAATGTACCTTTCGATAACTTCCCAGAACACCCTCAGGTGTAATCAGGACGGCTGCGTTGTAGACGCTCTGCTCAGCCAGTTCGAGCATGCCTACCACTACGGAATGATTTAATTTTCGGCAAATTTCCTGCAGTCGTTTTGTTGTCGGCCCCGGGATTGTTTCTGCATACGGGATGGCTTCTTCTAAGCTTTCAAAACAGTAGCCAGTCACAGCACATTCTGGGAAAACGGAAAGAGCAGCGCCTTCGGCTGCAGTCTCTTTCATTCTCTCGATAATGCGATTCAGATTCTCTTCCTTCGCCATCAAGGATACATTCATTTGTACGCCGGCAATTTTCATGGACATCAATTCCTGAGGGATTTTTGAATGGCTACGGAGTTCAAAAGACAAAATTATAGTGTGGTGTTAATTATAGACACCCACGTGAATCGATTCTATTGAGTTCCGTTGAATCCAAGAAGATTTGTTATCGACGAATCGTCTCAAATGGTGATGCATGTTGGACAGGCGGAGATTGATCTGCAGGGGCAACTCCTTGCATCGGGACCAAAATACCTGATTCCACCAGAGTGATATACGTCATAGTTAGGAGAATTGCATAGGCAACCGCATTTCCAAACAGGCCTTTACCGAACCATTTTATGGCAGTTCCAGAAGATTTTTTCAAACGAATTTTGGCTCCCTTTCGTTCGACACTGTAGACCTCGTCGAGAATAAGATGTGAGAGGAAGCCTAACGAGATACCTCCGGCCATGAGAAATTTGACGGCATAAGAATCACTGACATAGGTAAGGAAAATGGACTCTCCTGTGATGATTAATGCGGGAAGGCTATGGAACATGCCGCGATGTACCGCAAATTTACCAAGGATAGCAGCTGCACCATAACGAACGGCCGCGTAAGTCACCACTGCCATCAGTATGGCAGTGTCTGGGTCTGTACCAACTCGAATCATACTCCGCATTGCGACAAATGAAGCGACAGCTGCAGTTAAACTGAAGAGCTCTTTAATCGGGCGACCGGTTTCCGAATCAAGATCAGGCAGCATGCCGCCGATCCAGGTCAGTACACCAGCCAGGATTCCTTGTGTAGGAGTGAATCCCATCAACAAACTGGCAACGGAACCATAACCAATTCCCAGTAAACCACTGACACTAATATGTTCCTTGTAACCAGCCATACTTTTCTTCCCTGAAGTTGCGGTACAATTCTGGTATGTATAAAGCGCGATTGTTTGCCCGGGGATCGTAGCAAAGAACAGGGGAAAGGATCAATGGGATTTCTCAATTGGGTCTTGCAGGCATGATCTACAGCTCATTGTGCAATGATTTGTAGGATTTCGTCTTTTAAAGCGGCATTCACAGCCAATCCATTTTCAGAATAAATCGATGGGTTTCCTGCAAAGTCGATCCAGTGGCCTCCGGCTTCTTCTAGAATGGGAACCAATGCAGCCGCATCCCAGGGGCTTAAAACTGGGTCAATCATGACTTCTACCCTCCCTGTAGCGACTAGCATATGGCCATAGCAGTCTCCCCAACCACGAGCCAGATAGGAGTTGCGACAGAGGTACTCATATGCTTTTTGTTTGCCAATCGTTTCCCAGCGCGTCATGGTCGTTGTGCAGAAGACAGATTCTGAGAGTTGAGATTGATCAGAGACTTTCGCCCGACGAGGTTCCTGGTTTCCGATTTTCCACCATGCCCCCCCTCCCTTCATGGCATAAACGACTTCATCTAATGCCGGGAAGCGGCAGACGCCCATCACGAGTTTACCGTTTTCTTCCAATCCCAGGAGCGTTCCGAACAAAGGGACACCATGTGTAAACGGTTTCGTTCCATCAATGGGGTCAAGAATCCATTTGAATTCATTTGTGCCTTCTACAGGCGGTAGTTCCTCGCCCATAATACTGTCGTTGGGAAAAGCCTGAGTGATTTCCGCTCTTAAAATCTCTTCCGCTCCGCGATCAGCAATGGTAACGGGAGAGTTATCGCTCTTTCGTTCGACATGGAGATCAGGAGATTGATAATATTTAAGAATCAGATCACGGGCTTTTTCTGAAGCCGTCAAAGCCAGCTCTAATCGTGCTTTTATTTCAAAATTTTCTGAGTGTGTATTCATGATTATTTAACTCTACTTCTTTACTTTAAGTCTTCTGAATTAGCTAATGAAGATGACAGCAGGCAGATGATTGTCTTTTGAAAACGGGCTAGCTGTTTTTCAGGCGATAAAGATGCTCCCCCGCTTTTCTGACGAGAAGAATGCCTTCTTCTTCCCGGTTTGCAAATGATTCCACATCAATGCTGTTCGGATCTCGATAACCAAGGTTGATTTTCTCGCAGAGCTCAGGCGAAATTTGTGACGCAAGTGTGACTTGTACACGAGGATGTTCCACACCGTCTGTAAAACTTCCGGTGCCTCTAACATGGGTCGAATGCGCCAAAATTCCCCAAGGGTACTTCTTGAACTGGTCCCATTGTTTCGTAAAGTAGTCGCGAACGTGATAGCCTACCTGTTCGATCAGCGAGCCATGAGTAATAGAAATTTCTTTCATGTGAGGAGCATAGATAATTAACTCTCCTCCATCTGCGACAACAGGCTCCAGTTTATACATGCATTTTCCGGCGACCCATAGTTCATCGTACATTAGAGGCGCGCAGGAAAGAACTTGTTTGAACGGTTGGGCCATACGTTTGATGTGAATTTGACCGGATAAGTCTGCGGCAGATTCCCAAGCAGACTTTGGAGTACCGTAATACAAACCATAAAGCGAGCTGTCGGGAGCAACAACAAAGGTAATACAACGTTTCTCGTTCGGAATCATTGCGGCAGAACGATTAACCACCTCGCGCACAGGGGTGTGCTTCACTCCAATAATTCCGACGTTTGTGATCAGGGCACCAAGCCAGTGGAAAAAGTTCAGCAGGTCCGGGCCAGAAATACCTGGAAAAAAGTATTTACTTCCACCAGAGAAACCAACGACTTCATGAGGAAAAACTGGTCCCATGATTTGCAAGATATCATAGTCCTTTACACGGGAATTAATTGTGACCGGGACTTCCATTTCCAGCAGACCTTCTGAGATTTCTCTCGTCTCTTTTTTTGTTAAAATTCCCAGTTCTGTCAGTCTGTCGGGTTGATCCCATTCATGATTGAAAAGCCCAACATCCTTATATTCCGTTTGTCTTGCACTTTCAGAAATTCCGAGCAAACGGCAGATATCCTGTTCGGGCATTGGTGGGTGCGTTCCCAGAGCAATTAAGACGTCAATTCGTTTCGCGACCGGGCTCAGAATGCGATGAAATGTAGAAAACAAGAGTGGTAAAGGTGCGGTGCGGGTCGCATCCGGAACGATCAACAGGACGCTTTGGTTACGATAGTCTTCGACGGGAAGATTCGATTCAAACCACTGAATCACTTCCTGGTCAGTAAGAGTTTTATAGATTTTTTCCATTGTCAATGTTGCTTCCAGATAAGCCCGTTTATTCGCTGTTTCTGTTTGAATTTAGGAGGGCCAGCAATGAAAACGAATTATATGATGATTGACTTAAATAGTGAATTGAGTCACCTGTTCTGTGAAAGTCCTATAACACACTTTTAGTGATACAACCAGTCTTATGGTGATGAACTTCCGAGACTCTTTAAGATAATAGAATGTTCACATTTATTTTAAATGGAAGTCAAAAATTCATAAGAAAACAAGCCAGACTGACTGGTCAAAAGTAGCGTCAATCTAGTACCCTCATAAGGTGCGGTTTCAAAATGGTTTGAGCGACATTTTACTCGTGTTGAATAAGGTCCGTTTTGACTTTTAAGAAGCTGTATTTTAAAATTAATTGTGTCTCGACCGATACCATCGTTGGTCCAAAAGAAACTCAGGGCTGACTTATGCAAATAAAAGGGAGTGTCTCAATAATGCGAATTGCGTTTTGGGATCAGGCAGGAGGCCGTCCATGACGTTGGCAGAAATGCTTGAAAATCAATTTCGTGCAGATATTCGATTTCGTGGTGCTGCTTATATTGAAGCTGAGCGAGTTGAATTGACTCGGGTTACAGCAGATCATATCTTTGCTGTTGTTCGCGATGGAGTGGAGTATCAAACTCAACTTTCACGTGACGATGGCAATCTGAAAACGTATTGCACCTGTGATCAGTTTCAGAAATTTAATGTTTGTAAGCACCTTTGGGCAGCAATACTCGCTGTTGATCAGTCAGGGTATCTGACAGGTGTGATCAAACCTGGATATATTCCTCCTTTTATTATCGAAAGTGCCCCACTCTCATTCGATGAGGATGATCCTGACTTCGATTATTCCATGCCTGCAGATTTCGAATTAAGTGGCCCCCGTTCAAAAAAGATGAAATCGGGTGGTAACCAATCGACAGCAGTCTCAACAAAGCCCCGCTTACGGGATTGGGAAGCCCGTCTGGTAGAACTCAAGAATGAGTTTGTGATGGCACCCGTCTTGTCGAAGACGACCCAACAAGAACGCGAAATATTTTATGAAATCGATGTCGAGGAAAGTCTGGAATCAGGTCAGCTAGTCGTCCAGACATCTCAGCGGCAGCGACGCGCGAATGGCCAGTGGGGTAAACTGAAGCCCCTTAAGCTAAAAGCAGGTCAATTACAGGAAGTGGAACATGAGGATGACCGTCGGATTCTCGCGTATCTTTCTGGTGGAACTCCCGAAAGAACAAATTGGCGCGCACAGCAGACAGAAACTCAGGTTGCTGCATTCCGGTATCGAATTCCTTACGAATTATGCGAATTAATATTGCCACTTATGTGTGGCACAGGACATGTACGTTATCTTGATCGCCAACCCGAAGATGTTGATTCATTGGTCTGGGACGGGGAGCACTCCTGGGAATTCTGTATGGGAGTGGAACGAAACAAAAAGGAGTCTAATTGGAATCTTAGTGGCCATTTAAAGCGTGGAGATCAGGTTCTGGAGATCTCCTCGGCACGGTTAATTGTTGCCGGCGGTCTTGTCTTAACACGCGATAAAATTACACCATTGGAAGATTACGACTCGTTTCCCTGGATTAAAATGATTCAGTTAAACCAAACGATTGAAGTCGAAGAGGGAGAAGAGCAGGAACTGGTAGATCGATTACTGGATATGCCAGTCCTTCCCAGGCTTGAATTACCCTCAGAATTGCATCTTGAAGAAATTACCTGCGAGCCAAAGCCGGAGTTATTAATTCATTCGCCTCAAAAAAAACGATGGCAACAGGATCGCCTTTTTGGTGAAGTTCACTTTAACTACCTGGATCATTTGGTTTCAGGTTCCAGTACACAATGGGCTATCGTTGATCGAGAGGAAAAACGCTGCATTCTCCGTAATCGAGAAATGGAATCAAAGGCTTGGACCTTACTGCAAGATAGTGGTTTTCGCAGATTATTGGACCGGCGTGTTCAGGGACGCGATGTAGAGATTTCTGCACGAGATTTGGGAAATGCTGTTCGCGATCTGATAAAAGAAGGTTGGGCAGTTCGGGCTGATGGCAAACAGGTTCATCAACCAAGTAATATGCTTTTCAAAGTTCAGTCCGGTATTGACTGGTTTGAACTACATGCAGACATTGATTTCGAAGGCCAGACCGTTCTCTTTCCTGAACTGCTCTCTGCATTAGCACGCGGCGATTCTTCAATTCGGCTTGATGATGGTTCTTTGGGAATTCTTCCAGAAGAATGGATAGAACAATATGGTATTCTTGCTGGAATTGCGGTCACCGATGAAGATCATCTTCGATTTGCTCCTAATCAGGTTGCACTGCTTGATGCTTTGCTGAGTGCGCAGGAGTTTGTAGAAACAGATTCAGTATTCGATGAATTTCGAGAGAAAATTAAAACTTTTTCAGGTATTTCTATCGATAAAGAGCCTGAGGGGTTTGAGGGAGACTTACGCAAGTATCAACTCGAGGGATTAGGGTGGTTACAGTTTTTACAGGATTTCCATTTCGGCGGTTGTTTGGCCGATGACATGGGTTTGGGAAAAACTGTTCAATTACTAGCGTTACTATTAAGGCGAAAACAATCGCGTGAAGAACATTTACCATCACTGGCTATCGTGCCTAAGTCATTAATGTTCAATTGGATTCAGGAAGCGGAAAAGTTTACTCCTGAGATCAAGACTATTGAATATGCGGGAGGAGAACGTACTAAGCTCATCGAACAATTGACTGAATATGACCTGGTATTAACGACCTATGGAACGATGCGGCGAGATATTAATCAGATTAAGGATATCCAGTTTGATTATGCTGTCTTAGATGAAGCGCAGATGATAAAAAATTCAGGATCTCAAGTAGCAAAAGCATCACGTTTGCTTAAAGCGAAGCACCGAATTGCGTTAAGCGGTACACCTGTAGAAAATCATTTAGGAGATCTTTGGTCGATCTTTGAGTTCCTCAATCCGGGAATGTTAGGGCGCAGTTCTGTCTTCAAAGCATACACCAGTGATATTGAGGATAAAAACTCACGCGTTATGTTGGGGAACGCCCTGCGTCCATTTATTTTAAGACGAACAAAAGAGCAAGTCGCCAACGAGTTACCCGAAAAAGTAGAACAAACCCTGTATTGCGATATGGGTAAAGAACAAACTCGGCTTTATGATGAATTAAGACAACACTACCGCGATTCTATTTTAGGAATGGTTGAATCTAAAGGACTTGGTAAGACTAAAATACACGTACTTGAAGCACTGTTGCGTTTGCGACAAGCTGCCTGCCACCCTGCTTTACTTGACCGTGGTCAGGCTCTGGATGCTTCTGCAAAAATGGACGTTTTGATACCACATCTGGAAGAGTTGATTGAAGAAGGTCATAAAGCATTAGTGTTCTCACAATTTACAAGTATGTTGTCTATCGTGCAGGAGCATCTGGATAAAAAAGAAATTGTCTATGAATATCTGGATGGCCAAACTCGTGACCGTAAAGAGCGAGTTGACCGGTTTCAGACTGATAAAGACTGTGGCATTTTCCTGATCAGTTTGAAAGCTGGTGGGCTGGGCTTAAATCTGACCGCCGCAGACTATGTTTTCATTCTCGATCCCTGGTGGAACCCTGCTGTCGAAACACAGGCCATTGACCGCGCACATCGTGTAGGCCAAACGAAACGTGTTTTCGCTTACAAATTAATTTGTCGGAACACAGTCGAAGAAAAAATTACGGAACTGCAACAACAGAAGCGTGAGTTAGCAGATGCGATTCTGGAAGAAAATCAGAGTGTTCTCAAGAATCTATCTAGTGATGATCTCGAACTTCTCTTGTCGTAAACCCGATTATTTATCAACCGGCTTTTGCTCCGCCAGCCCTCGTGTAAACGCCTCATAGGCTTCCCGATATTCTTCGGGAACTGGCAAACGACGGGGGCCTAAACTGTCATTGGTTTGCTTTCTGGTACTTGTACGGTTTCGTTGTTTTGCGCCAGGAGCAGGTTTAAGAGACTTTAACATCTCATCGAATTGACGCTTTCGCGCCAGTGATTCCGGTGATTGTTGATTCAAATCAGGATTTTGGAGCTGCTTTTGTAAGCGCTCAGAAAACTGTTTCATCTCTTCTTTTGACCAGCCTAATTCGTTTAATAATTCCTGATCAACTTCTTTCCGTTTTAGCTCGTCTTTGATACGTTTCAGAACTAAATTTGCAGCCTCTTTACCATATTCCAAATTGGCATCCTCCGCTTCGGGAAGATTATAGTCGCCTTCTGCATTTGATGGTTTGTTACCTTCTGCTGGGGTTGCTCCTCCACTGGTGGCACTGCTTCCTTGAGGATTATCTGATTTTGAACTGGTGCCTGAGCCTGGCTTTTCTCCTGATTTGGATTGGCTTTTTCCCTTAGATGCCGATCCCTGGCCTTTCGATCCTGAACCTTGTTTTCCTGGTTTGGAATTACCGTTCTTGGACGAGCCCTTTCCTTTTTTGTTCTGATTATTATTTTGCTTCATGGATTGTTTAGAATTCGATGGGTTTTTCTCAGACCCTTTTTCCTGATTACCCTTTTTCCCTGTTGAGTCACCCTTTCCGGGTTGTTTACTTCCTGATTGCCCCTGATCATTTTGAGAACTTTTACCCTGCTCTCCATCTTGTGGTCGTTTGGATTTCTGCTCGGTTGTTTGATTCTTACCTTGAGGACGTTGGTTAGCACCATCCGGCTGATCATTTTTTTGCTTTTTCTTATTTCCGTCTGATGGTTTTTGTTTTTGTGAGGGGGATGGGTTTTGATTCGAGTTTTCTGGCTTCCTCATCCCTTTTTGGGGCTTGTTTTCTGAAGCAGAGTCCGATTTTTCAGAAGATTGATTCTGTTTTTTTGGTTGCTCGCCCTGTTTGGGTTTGGAGTCAGTGGGATCATTTTTCCCGGGTCGGGTTGCGGGTTTGTCTTTGGGGTCACGCTGAACATTCTGGCTGCTCTTTTCAGGTTTGGCATTGGGATCGTGATCGGGCGTCCCTTTTCCTTTAGTTTCTTCATTCGGTTTTGTCTTCGTGGCATTATCCGAGGGGGGAGCTGACTCTTTTTTGCCGTTTGGAACAGGACCGTTTTGTTTTTGAGATTTTTGGTTTGAAGAATCTTTGTCTGGCTGATTTGCTTTTGAAGAAGGTTTTGATTTGGAATTCTTATTTTCTGAATCTTGAGGACTACCATCAGGGTTTTCGGAAGATTGAGAAGTAGAATCTTTTGAAGAGTTCGATGATTTCTGACCCTGCATGTTCGGGTCAGAAGACTGATTTTGTGAATCTGGCTTCTCGGATCCCGGTTGTTTCTGATTGGGATCTGATTTTGGTTCTTTACCTTCTTTTTTCAATTGTTCCAGGATTTTCTTGATCGCTTCCTGATCGTCTTTGCCTCTACTGTCTAATCCTTTTTTATCGTCTGATTTTTGCTGATTTTGTCCTGTTGATGGTTCTTCAGATTGTTGAGGTTTACCGGATTCGGGATCCGGTTTGCCTTGCTTGTCTTGCTTGTTCTCGCCGCTGCCCTCTTCAGCTTGCTTTCCTTTTTTGGTTCCTTCACCCGATTTGTTCTTTTCAGATTGATCCGGATTGGTCTTCGAAGCTTCACTACCGGTTTGAGAGTTTTTGCTGGATTTCTTTTCAGATTGATTTTTGGGGTTCGGGTTTTGTTTCTGGTTTTCCTGAGCTGATTTTTCCTTTTGTTGCTGCAGTTGTTTTTTTGCTTCTTCTTTTGAGACAGGTTTCAATATTTCAATTTTGATTTTGGGTGTGTTTTTTCGATTTCCGGAGGGGCGCTTATTGTCGCGCGCTTCGACCCAGAAATAAATGGTATCTCCCGGAGAAAGTCTTAGTGGTTCCAGTGAGAAATCATGATTCAAGCTGACACGCTTTTCAGCACCTTCAAATAAGGATTTATCGATCATGCGAATTTGATCTTTTTCAACTCTCAGGTCAAGGTACCGAATTTTAAAATCAGGATCTTCAGCCATTACAGAGATTGGGACGATGCCGTTAGCTGGCATCTTTAAATCTTGTTTAGGCGAAAGCAATGTGATTTCCGGCGATAGATCCGGACGAATCATGAGTGGATAAACTGTGGGCGAAAGAGTCGTCTGGCCTGCTTCGTTTCGACATTTAATCTGATAAAACTGGGGCGAACTGCCATCTGCACGTAAATTCAATTTCCAGGAAGCCGTTATTGAATTGTTCTTGATTGTTTTTTCAACTTTGTACTCTTCCAGTAATGAAGTGGAATCTTCTTTGTCAGAGAAGAGAACTTCAAATGAAGTGATCGGCAGATTTGTTGATGCATTGATCGAAACGTTGGTTCCTTCCCAGGCATCGATGGCGCCACCGGGTTGTTCAACATCTGAAATTCCCATGTATTGAGGGTATTCATAGCGCACGGAATGCACTGTGGCAGAAGGTGGCTGAATGACTTTTACCTGAAACGTATCAGAGACCGCATCGCCGGCTTCAATGTGGTAAGTTAGTTCCTGCCGAATTCCTCTACCATTAACACCGATGATGACTCCCTGGTAACGTTTTAATGTGTCATCTATCGAACGTAAAACAATCGGTTCATCAACTCTGCCCTGGTCACTGGATGTGTAGAAGAGCATGACTTTTTCGGGAACCTCGCCACGCAAATCAACAATCACTTCCAGTTGGCTGCCCGAGAGGACTTCGGTATTTCCAGGAGTTACTGAATTAATCTGAGTTTGTGTGGCGAATTCTCTTTGGGGAGAAAAGGACATTGCTGCAGAAACTGAAGGCCAGATCTCTTTAGGGGAGAATAAAGCGTAGAAGCACAGCAACGCTACGACAATTAATAGACCGTAAGAAAGATTCATTAAAGGACGGCGATCGACAGCCAGGTCGGTATCGGTTTTAGAAAGTGTCAGGGCGGCTTTCTTTTCCAGTGAATTGATGATTTCTGGATTGACCGATCGATTTGATTTTTTTAAATCAATCAAGTTCAGAAGCGAGCCTTCCATCTCATCGGATGTTTTTTCTAAAGCGTGTGCCGAGTAAAGTCGTGTCACTTTTTTGAAATAGGGAATGACTAGTTTCCAGACAGACCAGCCTAGACAGGCAAGCACAACTGCTGCCAGCATTAATAGGCGGGATGTGTGACCAAACCCTCCTTTGATAATCCAATGATCGCAGATGACAAAAATCAGCAGGTAGCCAAGAAAGATTGTTGAGATTCCAACACCGGTTGTGAGTAGGTCATTGGCTTTGATATTTGAGCCAGTTTTCGAAATCTGAAAATCCACATATTCATCGAATTTGGCGTAATGGCCCTCTCGATTTTCTGTGGATTCGGGTGATTTGGATGCTGTTGACATAAAATACTCGTATCTTGATTGAAACCAGTGCGTGTTCTCCCGTACCTATTATAGGATGATCGACGCCATCAATGGTATTAATGTTCCTGATTTTTTAATGGGTTTCTTTTTTACCGATATTTTTTAAGAGATAGCGAAACAAACCTGCAAAAGTCTTTAAACCAGACCTTTATGTTTCCGCAAAAACCATTCTCCCGTGAGTAAAACCACGAATAAGACCAGAAAATACCAGTTATCCCAAAGTGATATTCGTCTGTACCTTGTCAAGGCGTTGTTCCAGGATTTTTCATCATTCATTCGAGTTAAAAAATTTTCCAGTTCTTCAGGTGGAAGCGAACTACCACCTGATAATGAAGAGATGGCTTCCAGTAAGGAATAATCGGCTGCCGGATTGTCTAATTCCAGATCGCGGGGGTCGACAATGAATCGGGTTGTGGCATCAAATCCAAGAGATACGCCATTTTTTTCCGCATGGACCGTGACCCAATAATCGCCCGGTTCCATTGTTTGTGTGTAGGTGCTGGAGGAAGATTCTCCCGAACCCACTGTTTGGACTTGAGTGGATTTACCCGAAGGGCCTGTGACTCGAACTGTAAATTTGACGTCAGAAATGGGTTTGTTTTCTGAATCTCGGGCTCCGAATTGAATGGGGACTCTTGCGCCAGGGGAAACATTTCTGGGATTCACACGTGCCCAGATGCTCTGGCCGGAATCATTTTCTTTATGAGCCAGCCAAAGGATCAACTGTCGCCAGAACTGCTCATGTTCTGCTCGATTGCCAGAAAGAAACCACTGAAATGTCGTGTCGCCAGCAAAAGCCATTACACGCGATCTTGCGACATCTGAAGCAAACAGCAGCGGAACAGCTTCACCTCCTGCCGACTGGGCCAGAATTTCAACCGTCTCATATTTTTTTCTTAAACGATTTGCTCCTTTCAACGGAGCCAGGGAATTCCATTTTTTCTGATTTTCTGTGGCACTGTTTTCAAGTTGCATGACATAACGTTTCAAACCCAGAGCGGTCGGAATCATTTTAAGATCCTGGAAATAATGCAGATCTTTTGCAATATTGTTTCCTGCTTGTTTTTCACTGGGACGCATTTGAACTGGGATGAATCTGTCTAATGCTGTACCTGCATAGCCTCCTGGACCGAAACTGCGATAGCCGCCAGTCATAAGAAGCCCGGCCCCCTGTTCGATTCGGCTGGAAATCTGTTGGATGACTTTAGGTCCTAGAAGATCTGCTGGAACATCTCCAATGAGAAATACATCGTATTTTGAGAGGTCCAGATTTTGTGGTATTTTACCGCCAGAAAATCCATTTCCCACAGGAATGTAATCTAATTGAATTTTGGGGTCATTCATCGAACGGATAAATTTTTGCTCAGGACGGAGCGAGTCAAAATAAACGACTTGTACGCCCCCCTTCTGAACAGTGACAATCGTTTCCAGGCGGTTGTTCGTCTGTTTGATTTCTCCTTCCAGAGGAACCACTTCGACGGCAATTTTGTATTCACCTGGAATCTCTGGGGTCCAAAACAGTTCAACAGTACTGAGTTCGTTATTCTGAGTGGGATGAATCTGTGTTGCGACTCGGGAATTGTTGTACGCGGGAGCAGGTTTCATTTTACCAGCTTCACCGATTTTCTTATCAGTTCGGTCTTCAACGAGAAGGCGCACAGTTAAATCACGATTAATCGCACCCAAACTACGTACTTTCACGCTGATGGGGGTCGTTTTTTTCTCAAAAACCAGCGGATCAATGACCAGACTTTCCATAATCAGATCTAAAGATGTGTCTTTCAGATTAGAAGAACCAAATCCAATAGTGTAAATGGGAATCCCTGAATCCCCAAAAAAACTGGCTTGCGATCTGGTATCCACATCAAAAGATGGAAGTGTACGTTCTGCCCCATCTGAAAGTAGTAAAATTCCTACCAGTTTTTCCTGTTGTATTTGAGATGAAATAGAATTCAGTGAGTATCCGATTGCTGTTTGTTCTCCGTTGGATTCTTCAGAAAAAACTTCAACAGGTATCAGCTCTTTTGAAAAATTAAATCGTTTGATTCCAATGTTTTTATCCATGTTTTCAAACTGATTTTTTACAGAATTCAACGTTTTTACTAGTTCATTTCGACGTGTTGTGTTACCCGGTCCATCTTCAGTTTGCATGCTGCGACTGGAGTCTGCCAGTATATACAGCCAGGACTGTCTGGTTGTTTTATCAGTCAATTCAATGGCAGGACGTAACAGCATAAATACAAGTGCAAACACAGTGAGTAACCGCATGCCTATCAACGATCGACGTAGTGGAAGTGATAAGTGTTTTACTCGTTTTGGATAGGTGATTAATACCAATGAAATCAACGCGATGATGATCAGAGTCATCATCGGCCAGGACCAGATTGGTTCAAGAATTGGTTTCATATCGAATTCAAGTATAACTATGATTGTCTGAGACTAATTTTTAAGTTTCAGAAAGGGGTTCTGGTGTTTGGTCAATTTCATAAAAAAAGTTGGCAGTAAAATGTTCCAGACAAAAAAAGAGTATTAGTAGAGTGGCAAGGAGAGGGAAAATTTCGACTCCCAGTCGACCGGTACGAATGGTTCGTTTGAGGTCTTCTGTATTGCGTGCCAGACTATAACGTTCCATTCCCAATAGCTGATTGAGTTCTTCAACAGTTATCGGCTGGAAATCGCTTTCTCCAGGAGATGAGTTGACACTGAACCCTGTTGAGAACTGAGTTTGATTACTGGAGTTGTCGATCAGTTGATAATGCCCTGCTACAGTGGTTTCTGGAATGGATATTTGTTGCTTTCCCGGCTGAACATCGACTCGCAATTGTTTTAGGTCGGGTGTTCTCAACAGAAACGAAGTAAGGTTTTCAGCAGATGAGGGCCACTGGTAGCTCGCGATATCTCCCGCGAGATAATTTGTCCGATTGGATCTTGCGTGAATCAGGTAGCGCGTCAGCTGATCTGCAAAAGCCAGATAAGACCAACGGGCAAATAAAAGCTGACTCCAGCTGTTGTCGTCAATGCCCGTTGTAAGAACAATTACTTTTCCTCGACCAAGAGATTGCTCCACAATTGCTGGGGAATGGCGAGAATCGGTATAGCGGGCTAAGACTTGTCCTTGATTGACAGGATCGACACGCCAAAAACGATTGACCTCCATTGACGAAAGTTCTCCCGTTCCTCCCAGATTCTGAAAGTAAGTAAAGAGAGAGTGTTGGTTATTTTCCAGATCTAAAAATTCTGGTGGAATAAATTTCAGTGAGCCAAGCAATTCCACGGGAAGTAATTTTTGAGCGGCTACCGAATTAAAGGAAATAATCATAGATTCGGGTGCATCACCATCACTGCCTAAAATTAAACAAAGACCCCCTCCTTTTTCAGTATACTCAGTTAATTTCTGCCAGGTAATTGCTGGCAAACTCGTTACATTGATGAAATAGATAGCTGCATATTTTTCAATGGGGAGTGTATCGATAGTATTCAGAGGTGCAACTTTGCATTGAAAGCGATTTTTTTTTAAAGCGATCAGAGATTTTGGGGCTAAGGCATCGCTCCATAGACGTGCAGAATTCTGATCAGGGCTGATGATTAAAATTTCAGGCGGTGGAGATGCCGCGATTGTAAAATAGCGGACGTCGTCGGGAAGATAAGGGTCTGATGACGTGATTCGTAATTCACCTTGAGTGATTTTCTGGCTGATATTGGGGAGATTCATCTCCAACCCTGTGCCTTGTCGAAAATTTGAAGAAAGATCAGCCCCTGATTTATCTGATGGCTTCTTTATGGTTGAGAGCGGGCGTTGGTCCCGTTTGATTAATTGACCTTGTTCATTTTGTGTGTACAGTTCAAGGATCGTATTCTCAGCTGTAATTCCAGATGAGACGATGTCCGTTTTTAAAGTGACTGAACTTCCGAGTGTGACTGACTCGCGAGAAAGATTAATCTGAGAGATGCCAATATTTTGCGGATTCGTCACTCCGACATCAATGATATATATTCCCAGCCATTTAAGTTTTTCAAGTTGTTGCTTAATTAACTGCGAGGGTTGATTTTTCCAGGCCGAACGGGCTAGATCCGTATAGAGGTAGATCTCTCTCACGGATTGATCTGATTGAGTCTGGGAAGATTGTTGTTTGCTGGTGTTACGTTTCAGATCTTCTTCCTGGCGATTGATGGCTGAACGTAATCGATCATCCAGAAAGAGCGAATAGGCTGAAGTTTTCAATGATTTGATTCTCGATTGAACCGCTGACAGATCTGATTGATAGGGGGAAATGTCTTCATTGCTGCTGTGTAGTACAGAAACTCTGCTTTGAGCAGGCAGATTACTTAAGTGTTCACCGGCGATCTTCTTTGCCTGATCCAGACGGGATTGATTTTCCAGTCGGTAATCCATACTGAGGCTGGTATCAAATAAAAAGATAGCTGTGACGGGAATGTTTTCAGAGACAGCAGGTGTTGGTTCAGAGAGTTCAGCAAAGATCCGATTCTGATAAGGCCAGAATACCAACAACAACAAAAGCAAAAGAGCAGCAGCACCAACTCCTCCTCTTGTATAGGTACGACGCGTGTTTAACGTCTGCTGAGAGATGTTTTGGTGCTGAAGATATTTCATTAATCCGGCATAAGCAGCAATAGCGAGCACAAGAATAATGATTAACATCACAATTTCGTATGTTGAGAAACTATAATTTGCAGGCGGAAGTGAGGGTCTGGTCAGCGCGAAAACAATTGCGATAATGACCAGTATGCGTAGTAATAACAGCCACAGATGTCGCAATTTAAGTCGTCGGGAGTTTTGGATTTTTCGTTGTTGAAGTAGGGCTAAGGCGGGAAAAATCAACTTCTTAGGTTTAGACCGCAGAAGGAAGTGTAAAATTACCGGGATTATTGCGAGAAAGATTCCAAGAAATAAACCAGGGTGAATTAAAGACATATTTCAAATAAATCTATTAGGTTGACTCATGCTTAAATCAATAATGTGAAGTTTCTCGAAGTTAAGTCGATAAGGAAACGCGTAGCCCTTAAAATTTTGCGTTTCCAGATGATGAGTTTTTTCGACCACCACCAGTTTGAGGTGAGACAATCTCAACAGTTTCTAAACTGTAATCCATATGTTCATCCAGTTTTGATCCGCGCGAGATATTTTTAGGTATTACAAGCAACACAACGATTTTATTTTTTCCTGATTCGTCCAGATAGAGTCTCAATTGATAAGGAACACCGTTTATCTCTGTCTCGGGTTCAAATATACCGACCAAAAATGATTTGGGGTCGGTGTAACCTTTTCCTTTTGGATATTTTTCTGTCTTAAATTCTTCTGTATTCAGGAATTGATTGAACGTACTGGCAAGCTGATTATTTACTTCATCATGGAAGCTGAGTGCCTCATCCATCATTTTTTCCTTAAGAAGGTAATGATTGCTGAGGACGTAAAGATAAGCAGGGAGGTCTTTAGTTTCATTATCCAGCTCAACGGGAACTTCAACGCGCCAGGCACCTTCCAGTCCGGGTAGAACAAGGTCAATATAATCTGGTTGTCTGGGGTCGATGGTTTGAGTTGGTTCAGGATCTACCGTCTCAGCTTCGTCAGAGTCTTTTGCTGGTGCTGCTGTGGGGCCATTGATCTGTTTGAACTCAATCGGCGCCCTCATTTTAACCGACGGTGACGACCAGTTATTTGCTAAAGCCTGATCCCGAATATCAACGTATTCAAAATATTTGGCCGTTTCGTTTAATCTGTGCTCATATGTTTCTGATCCGCAGCCAGTCAAGCTGAGTGCAGCAGACAACATTAATAAGACGGAAGCACCGATTCCTTGAGGGTGATGATCAAAATTCAAAAATCTATTTTGCATTGTTAGTTTCAAGTCCCGTTTTTTTTAAAGGCCTGAGATCTATGTTAGCTTATTTTTATGTAAACTGCTGTAAGACATTTCTTTCAAGATGAGTTAAGTAGCAATTCGATATCAGTTTTTCACATCGTTGTCTCACTTGGAGAACAGGATCTTAAAAGATCAAATACTAAGGAAAGATCATGAGAATTAGAGAAAGTATAACAATTGAACAGAATGATTTTATACCAATCTGTTTATATTGTTGATGATATAGAAGGGAACGTCAACTACGATCATTTTGTGTGCAAAAATAAAATTATGTTTCTGCTCGATACCGGACTTGGCCGGAAACAAGGACAATTTCCGCCCTGCCCTGGAGTTCTTTCCCCAGAAAGGGGCTGTTATGACTGGATGATTTGAGATTGGCTGGTTCCAGCCTGTATGTGATATCCGGGTTGATCAGTGTGATATCAGCGTCAGCGCCCTCTGCCAGGGTTCCTTTGTCGAGTCCCAGGATCTTTGCTGGACCAATTGTCATTTTACTGATAAATTCGGACCAGGATAAATGTTCCGGTCTGATCAAGCTTTGAAAGCAAACAGGAATGAGTGTTTCCAGCCCGATAATACCAAAGGCAGCACCTAGAATTTCGTCAGTCTTTTTTTCAGTGGCATGTGGTGTATGGTCAGAACAGATTGCATCGATGGTTCCATCTTTCAATCCTTCAATCAAGGCATCAATATGTTCCTGCGAGCGAAGTGGAGGTAGCACTTTATAATGGGGATCATAGGTTTCCAGCATCTGGTCGCTGAGCGCCAAATGATGGGGAGTAACGTCTGCGGTAACACGAATGCCGGCTTGCTTGGCTTGTCGAATTTGCGACACACTGTTTTTAGTAGAAATACACATGAGATGAATTCTACCCTGGGTTAACTCCGCCAGTGCGATATCGCGATTGACCATAATTGATTCTGCTGCAGCGGGAATGCCTTTCAAGCCCAGCACGGTAGAGTAGTAACCTTCGTGCATTTGCCCTTTTTCTGTCAGTTCAGGGACTTGAGGGCGATTCAGAATCGGACGATGAAACATACGCGTATATTCGAGTGCGCATCGCATGATTTCAGCATTTTCAATCGGCTGATCTGCGTCGGTAAAACCGACTGCGTTGCCTGCCACCAGTTGTCCAATTTCAGCAAGCTCTTTACCCTCGTGGTTTTTGGTTACCGCACCTAATGGAAATACATTGCAATTGGCAGCTCGTTCTGCCTGAAGCAAGATAAATTCCGCGGATGAGCGATCATCGACCACGGGAGAGGTGTTTGGTAAACAACCCAGTGAAGTGACACCACCCGCCAGAGCGGCTGATGTCCCACTTTCGATGGTTTCGTCTTCTTCAAAACCAGGTTCACATAATGAAACGTGAAGATCAATGAACCCAGGGCTGACAATTAGTCCTGTTGCGTCGATGACTTCCTCTGCAGCCGTTGTTTCTTTGCAGAGACCTTTGATGATGCCATCTTCAACCAAAAGGTTTCCCTGCAGATCCAGATCTTGCGAAGGATCGATAATTCGGCCATTTTTTATGAGAATTGATTTCATCCTGGATTTCCCAAGGAAGATGTACGCTGAAGGTGAAGAAGATAGAGACAGGCCATTCTGATAATCAAACCATTGCTGACTTGGCCAAGAATCACGGAATGAGGGCCATCTGCCACATCAGGTGTGATTTCAACTCCACGATTGATAGGGCCTGGTGCCAGGATCAATACATTCTCTTTTGCTTTGTTGATACGTTGTTTATTCATGCCGAACAGATGGGCATATTCCCGTATTGAAGGAAAAAAATGTCCTCGTTGACGCTCAAATTGAATTCTCAGTAGATTCAGACAGTCGGTGCGTGCTATGACCTCGTCAAGGCTATTTGAAACTTCGACTCCCATTCTGGATATGTCACTCGGTATTAAAGTCGTCGGTCCACATACAATGACATGCGCACCCAGTTTTTTTAGTCCCCAAATATTAGATCGAGCGACTCTGCTATGTAGAATATCACCGACTAAAGTGACAGTCAGTCCTTCAATTTTTCCGAAGTGTTCCCGGATGGTAAAAATATCAAGCAGGGCTTGGGTGGGGTGCTCGTGTGTGCCATCGCCGGCGTTAAGAATATTTGCATCCAGATGCTGAGCCAGCAGCTGTGGTGCGCCGGGAGTTTTGTGTCTGACAACAACGTAAGAGACCCCCATGGCTTCGACTGTCTTCGCGGTATCAACAAAACTTTCACCTTTGGAGAGGCTGCTGCCCGAGGATGAAAAGTCAACGGTATCGGCACTCAATCTTTTAGCCGCCAGGCCGAAGCTGATGCGTGTTCGTGTAGAGGGCTCAAAGAATAAATTGGCAACCACAGTTCCAGCCAGGGGAGTCAACTTGGTTTCCCCAATCGCAGCTAACCGCTTAAACTCTGAAGCCTGATTGAGGATAATATTGAGCTCGTCTTTGGAAAGGTCTTGTAGCCCTAAGATATGTTTACGCGTCCAACCGCTTGAGATGTCAGTACGATACTCATGGTCTATATTCATAGTCGTATCAGATTTGAGTGGGTAGACGTATTCAGATCATGGGCAATCAATGTTTGCGCACCCCGACTGAGTGAAAATTACACTGGGCTGAGAGTGATATTACCAAGCCTTTCAGCTTCCTTCAAGGAGTTCACTCAGAGATATTAAAGACAGAGTCTTAGTTTTTAAAAGTTTGCAGGCGAGACAGGAAATCGGGGAAATTTTCGGGCTGAATGCCGGGAGGATGTGCAGATTTCCGAGGAACTTGTGCCTCCTCGATCACGGAGTCAGCAGGGTGAAGACTGAGTGGGGCCGCATACTTGAATTTTCCTGTCGATAAGCCTTCAATCATCATTTTTGAGTTATCCAGTTCCTCCAAAGGCTGGCCTTCGGCTATTTTCCAGCCTGCGATTTGGATATCTGAAGAAGCAACCGATCCTTCTCCAATCAAGCTGACGGAAGAGAGCCAGTTTTCTGGTGGTTTCTCTCCAAGTGCCTGGATGAGAGCTGCTTGTGCCAGATCAAAAACACAGTCCTGAGTCTCAATCTGAACTATACCAGGTATGATTTTGGGATCATTCCAGTGAAACAGAAGCAGTGGACCAGAATTTCTAACGGTGAGGTGTTGCAGATTTAGGCGAATCTGCTGATCAATTTCTGGAGGTCGTTCAAAGTAGAAAGTTGCTCGTGAAGTAATATTCAAACAGTTGGTCAGTGTTATCATTTGTGGGGCATGCGTTAAATGAATTGCATGTTCAGGAACTGCGAATACTGAATTCTGGATCTCCATCCGGCTTCGATTCTGTTGTTGCGAATCAATGAGTTCCCAGTGAATGGCACTGCGACCGATAACTTGATTTTCTTGAGGTTGATCATCCAATTGTGCAAAAAAACAATTTTTGAGAATGACATTTTGCGCTGTCACTTTCAGGAGTGGGAAAACCTGGAACGTTTCTGTTGTTTGTGTGGCAGATTTTGATTTTCCGGAATGGCTGATAAGAACGACATTTTCCAGAGTGAACTGCTCTGCAAGGATACTCAATGCTTCATCCTGAATCTCGATGATCGAAGGGGCATCAGAGCTCCCTTTAATCGTGAGTGGTCCAACATGGGTGATTTTTGAAGCTTCGTAAGGATTTGATGAATCCAGAAGAATAATCCCATTTTCGTTTGGAGGAGGCAATAACTGATTGTTGGGAATTTCAGGTTTTGGTGGCGTTACAGAATCCAAAATCGGTGGCTCATCCATGGTTGGTTTATTGAATGATACATTCGATGTGATTTTAAGGAGTTGGCTGCGCGCTCCCTCATCCAGGAGTGCCAGTGAAAGTCCTGAGAGAACAAAAATTAAAGCTGCGACAAAAGGCAGTCGGCTTGTTTTTCTTTGTGTAGAGTCTGAAGATGTGCGTGTTGATTGAATACGAAACGATGCATAAAAGTTTTTTAATAATTTGCGTGAACTTTGCGATTCAACAGGCCATAGTTTTTGGGCCTCTTGAATATTTAAGGGGCGTTGCTCCAGGTTAGATGAAGTGAATTTCAATAAAGCCTCAGCAATGTTTGCGGGAGTCTCAGGAGCCCAGCTGCGTATATCAGGTATCATTTTTGTCTGATGGCAGGCTAGTTTGGCTAGTGGATCTCCTGTGGTAAAGGGAGGGCGGCCTGCCAGCAATTCCCAGAGTAAACAGCCTAAGGCATAGAGGTCACTTTGAGCGTCGGGGTGACGACCCGTTCCAATTAATTCCGGTGCGATACCGTCGTAGCAACGTGGAGGTAATGAACTATGAATTGTGAGCTCAGGGGAGAGAATGGATTCCGTACCCGTATCAACTAATACGGCAGTGCCAGTTGAACTGAGTCGTACGTTCCAGGGGCGTATATCGCTATGTATTACATTTCGTTTTTCGAGAGTCGCCAGCGCATCCAGTAACTGAGTTCCAATAGCACTTACGGTAGGTACGGGAACTCGACCTCTACGAATTAGTAATTCCGAAACGGGAATTGAGGGAAGGTAGCTACTAATGATCACAAAATGTTCGGGTAGTTGCTTAACGACTTTGGGGAGTACCAGAGAAGAGTGCTCCAGCCCCTGCAAACGATTCAGCAAGTTATGAAAATTATGCTCTAATTGAGAGCTCTGGTCATTCTGAGGACGAGTGATTTTTAATGTAAAGAGTTCAGTACTTTCTGGTGTTTTAGCTAGATAAGTACTGGATTTATGGCTATGACCTAATTCAGAAACTAGTAAATAGGGTCCGACGGCCAATTGATCTGGATTGCTTGATTCCAGTGTTCTCGCTTGGAAAGGAGTAATTTTCTGTGCCTGGACGAGTGCATCAATCCAGACAGAATCGAACGCAGGGATCCCACGGGCCAATTTCTTAACTCGACGACGACATCTCCTTACATCGGCAGCCGTGCAGAGTTTTAACTCTATCAATCGTTGCAATAACTCTTTGGAGGGAGGTTCCAGCAATGTGTAGAAATCCTTTTCCGCATCAAATAAGCCTGAGACGCGACTCAATCCCTTCATATCTGCCAGAGGCAGTTTGACGGATAAAAGCCACATTAGAGAACTGCTTTATGGCAAAAAAAGCCAGATTTCGCAAGAGAGATATTTTCGGGACCCTCATATCTGCTTACCAGATCGCTCTTTTCGAAAACTAGTAATATGGGGTATAAAACAGGTGAAAATCAATTTTTTGCCTGTCAGATTTGAAATAGAGAAGAGATCAACATAATGAATGTTCCCAAACAGGAATTTGTACTGATTTTGGGCAATTCTCAAACTTTGGAAATGAGTCCTGTTTTAGATGCAGTCAGCAAAATCTGTCAGAAGGTGCGTATTGCTGATTTTTCCTGTTTGAATGTGAATTCGACCGAGGTTGAAAGTCCTGGTTTGATTGTGATCTGCCAAAACTGGTCGGATGAATTTTCGCGCAACGATTGGAACGATCTGGTAAAACGTTTTCCAATTAGCCGCTTCGTTTGTTGTTATGGAGTCTGGTGTGAATCAGATGGCAGGACCAGAGAAGTTTGGCCTCTCAGTACACGTGTGCCAGCTCGCTATGCCCGTATTCGAATTCAACAAGAGTGGGATATCGTTCAAGGTAAAGAGAACGCTTTTCCATTGACAGCAGGACGTGACGAAATCTTTCAATTGCAAGTGACTGCTGAGTCTTGCAAACTTAATGTAGACAGCGATTTTCCATTGATCGGGATTGTTTCTGGCGACCGTTCGTATCAAACGATGTTGGAAGAAATGATTATTTCCTGGGGAGCCCAGGTTGCAAACAAGTCGCAGCAATGCGAGGCCGATCTGTTGATTCTTGATTTAGATCCGTGGGAATTGGTTGAAAAGGAATACGCAGCGCAAACAGATCTTCCTCCAATGATTGGTATGATGGGGTTGTCTCACTTCGAAAATATAGTGGCTTCCAGATTGTTCGGATTCGAAACGATTGTCTGTAAACTCGCACCTGAGCTGGAACTTTTTCAGGCAGTCAAACGTAGTCTGGAAATCACGGCGCTTCCGCAGGTAGCGAACTGATTTTTAAGTCTTTAAAATTCAGATCTGTTGTCGGATCGTGACCTTGCAGGCTGATATGGCCCGCTTTTAATCGGAGCCCCTTGCGAGGATTTTCGTCAGGCTTTCTAGTATCTTCCCAGTCTGTTACCTGATACCCATTGATCCAGACCGCAAAATGTGAGCCGTAAGCCGAAAGTGTGGTGGTAAACCATTCATTGTCATTTGAGACAACACGTCTGGCTTCTGTTCGTCTGAAGATCGCGCCGGTTCCAGCGTTTTCCGGTTTGGTGCGATCATTGTTCTTAACGCCATTATGTATCTGTGCTTCGTAACCATTCGCCATGCCTTTTTCGGAGCCTTTAATTGCCCGGAAAAAGTAGCCACTGTTTAACGCAATACCGTTAGATTTTGCAGTTGCCTGAAAAAGAAAATTGTCCCAGGTATCTTCAGTTTCAAGGTAGCCCTGCTTTTCTGCCGTGACATGTATTGTCTTATCGACGACTTTAAATGTACTCTTTGATCCGGGAACAACCTGCCAGCCTGCCAAATCAACTCCGTTAAATATGGTCGACATTCGAAGTGGCTTTAGATAGACATTGCGAAATTCAATCGGGCCTTCGTTTTTCTGGAGTCCAATAAAACCAACCGTTCGTTGATACTTCGATGTATCTTTAAAATTCAGAACTTCTCTCCCGTTGAGTGAAGCCTTGATCTGTGAATCTTCCAGTCGCACCACGAATGATTGCCATTCCATGCTGGCTGGGACAGGTTTTTGTATTTTACTGCGGCCAACTAAACTCCCGGTCGGATATGCTGTCATCTGATCGCAAAGATTGAGCTCATAACAGTCCTTGACAGGGTCTTTCGGATTAAAAACCGTTCGAAGGAAAACGCCACTGTTGGTTGAGGGGGTCAATCGAAACTCAAATTTCAATTCATAGTCAGCGAAGGGGGATGTGGTTTGAAGCAATCCCGGTTTTCCTGTGTCTGCTTTGATCACGCCTTGTTCAACACGCCAGTTCACGTCATTAGTGGCTTTCCACCCATACAGGCTATGACCATCAAATAGGGCTATCCAGCCTGCTTCGATTTCTTTAGCAGTCAGACCGGTATCAGGGATGACATCACCCGATGGCTCACTTGATCCTTCTGATTTTATGTCCTGTATACCAACCTGCTTCGACTGAGGTTCCGCATTTGATTTCGCTGGGGGAGAAGGATGCTCTATTTTTTGGCAACCTGTTAGCAGAAATGTAAACAAGGTAATTAAACCAACGAAACGAACTGATTGCAGTGGCATTATTTTCTCCCCGATCTGTATATATCGAACAAGATTTCTCGCTGAATGAGTACTTAGTCGCCTGACATTCCCCAGCGGAGAAATGATTCCAGGAAACCATCCAGATCTCCATCCAGAATTGGACCGGGATTGCCGGCTTTATATCCTGTTCTGGCATCCTTGACATATTGTTCAGGATGTAAAACGTAATTCCGCACGGTTTGGCCTCCGAAGCCAATTTTAGATTTGCCTCCCCGTTTTGCAGCAAGTTCAGCATCTCGCTTTTCCTGTGCGATTTGGAACAGTTTTGACTTCAACATTTTACGAGCTTCAGCCCGGTTTTTATGCTGGCTGCGATTATTCTGGCACTGAACAACGACGTTTGATGCCAGGTGGGTTAATCTGATGGCAGAATCGGTTTTGTTAATATGTTGCCCCCCTGCTCCACTGGCGCGGTAAGTGTCTTCACGAACATCCTGATCCCAATTGATTTCGATTTCCGCAATTTCGCCCATATCCGGAGAGACATCAATGGCTGCGAAAGAAGTATGGCGGCGTCCTGCAGAATCGAATGGGCTGATTCTGATAAGTCGATGATTCCCCGTTTCCCCTTTCAGATAACCATATGCGTAATCACCTTCGATGCGAATGGTGGCACTCCTGATGCCAGCTTCTTCTGCATCGGATCGGTCAAGCAGTTCTACTTTAAATCCGCGGCGTTCACACCAACGTAAATACATGCGCAACAGCATTTCTGCCCAATCTGATGAATCCGTCCCCCCTTCTCCAGCCTGAATGCTGAGATAGGCTGCAGAACCATCTTCTGGCGCAGACATCATCGACTGAAGTTCAAGGTGAGCCAGAGTTGTTTCCAGTCTTTCTGCAGTTGCGGCAAGCTCTGGAATGCTGTCTTCACTTCCGTCTTCTTCAATGAACTCCATCAAAACTTCAAGGTCTTCTGCACCAGACACTAGTTCCGTTAATGGTTTCACAATTATTTGCAGTTGTTGCAAATTGTTGACTAGTTCCTGAGCTTTTTCCTGGTTATCCCAGAAACCAGAAGCACCCATCAATTCATTGATTTCGACGGTTTTGTTTTTCTTGCCAGCATAGTCAAAGAGAGTCTCGTAATTTGACGATGCGATCAATGATTCCCTGGCATTTATCTTTGAGTTCGTGGTCCATTATTTTATCCAATTTAATTACGATAGCATGGTAATAGCAAGTGATGATTATTTTTGATTAGATGTGCTGATGCCAATGCCAAAGTATTGAATCCCTTTTTCTTTCAGTTTTTCAGGATCGTATAAATTACGACCATCAAAGATTACCGGGTTTGACAATTTTTTGAGAATATAATCGAAGTCCGCGTGCCGAAACTCATTCCATTCCGTCACGATGGTTAAGGCATCAGCACCTTCCAGGGCCTCATGGTGATGAGAAAAATAGGAAAGTTGATCTCCATATTCGGCTTTCACATTTTCCATCGCTACAGGGTCATGTACTTGCAGATTTGCTCCCGCTTTTAATAATTGATCTATCAGGACCAGTGCTGGAGCTTCTCTGATATCATCGGTTTTAGGTTTGAAAGCGAGTCCCCAGATGGCAATGGTTTTTCCTTTCAGATCTTCCTGGAAGTAACGGCTGATCTTTTCAAACAAGACTTTTTTTTGATTGATATTTACCTGGTCAACAGCATTCAAGATCGTTGGTTGCATTTTTTGATTGTTAGCAACTGAGATAAGTGCAGAAACATCCTTCGGGAAGCAGGACCCACCATAGCCCACACCTGGAAACAAAAACGAAAAACCAATTCTTTGATCATGCCCTATTCCCCGTCGCACTTGGTTAATGTCGGCTCCCACGCGCTCACAGAGATTTGCCATTTCATTAATGAAACTGATTTTTGTAGCTAGCATACAGTTAGCAACATATTTTGTCATCTCAGCGCTTTCAAGTTCCATGGAAAGAAATGGGTGCTCTGTGCGCAGGAACGGTTGGTAAAGTTCATGCAGTGTTTCAGCGATTTCGGGCCGAGAAACGCCTACTACAACTCGGTCTGGTTTGGAGAAATCGTCAATGGCAGTTCCTTCTTTCAGGAACTCAGGATTGGATGCGACATCGACAACTCTTCCCGTTAAAGCTTGAAGCTGCTCTGCTAATTTTCGGTTTGTCCCTACCGGAACAGTACTCTTAATAATAACGATCGCGTCTTTGGCTAAATGAGGCGATAGAGATTCTGCCACCTTCCAGAGACTCTCCAGATTTGCAGCACCATCTTCACCTTGAGGAGTACCTACTGCGATGAATATGCATTTGGCGTGGGGGACTGAATCTTTATAACTGGTTGTGAAACACAAACGCTGCGCATTTGTGTTTCGTTTGACCATTTCTTCCAGACCGGGTTCATAAATCGGGATTTTGCCAGACTTGAGCATTTGAACCTTGTATTCATCAATGTCAATGCAAGTGACGTGATTTCCACTTTCGGCAAAGCAGGTGCCTGTAACTAGACCAACGTATCCCGTCCCAATAACTACTATTTTCATAATGTCCTCAAAAAAATGATTCATTCATAAATTTGTGATAAAATATCATCGTCGTCCGGTATGAAAAATGATTTCCCGTCTGCTGGAACATTAGGAACATCTCATTTGAAAAATAGTGTTTGTGACGAAATTGAAATACGACTATGTATTTAATCGATTCCCATACTGTTGGTCATAGTACTGTAGATATTTTCCGGATCGAATTCGATTCACCCAATCCAGATTCTCCTGATACCATTTGAGGGTCGCATCTAATCCAGATTGAAATTCGGTTTCAGGTTTCCAGCCTAGTTCTGATTCTGCTTTACTACAGTCAATGGCATATCGCATGTCATGCCCCGGGCGGTCTGTGACATACTTGATTAAGCTTTCTGGTTTTTTCAGTAATTTGAGTATTACCCGTGTGATTTCAATATTCTGCATCTCTGTATTTCCACCGAAGTTATAAACCTGGCCCACCTCTCCTTTTCTCAAAGCAGCATCAATTCCACGACAATGATCATTTACGTGAATCCAGTCACGAACGTTGGTGCCTGCTCCGTAAATTGGTAAGTCTTTATCTTCCATCGCATTCGAAATGAACAGAGGAATCAGTTTTTCCGGGAACTGGTATGGGCCGTAATTATTGGAGCACCGGGTAATGATCGCGGGTAAATCGAAGGTTTTATAATAGCTGCGAACCAGCAGGTCTGCTGCAGCTTTCGAGGCAGAATAGGGACTGTTGGGAGCGATCGGAGTTTCTTCTGTAAATAAACCTTCCAATCCCAGGCTACCATAAACTTCATCGGTTGAAACTTGTACAAAACGTTTGATGTTTTGCTTGCGGGAGGCGTCAAGTAATATCTGAGTTCCTACAATATTTGTCTGAATAAATGGACCTGAATCAAGAATGCTACGGTCGACATGCGATTCAGCAGCGAAGTTAATCACTGCGTCAAAGTCTGTCGATTCCAGTAGTGAATTTACAAAATTACTATCAGCGATATCTCCTTTAACAAACTTGTACCCTGAATGTGACTCAATTTCCTTTAAGTTTTCCAGGTTGCCGGCATAAGTTAATTTGTCGAGATTTGTTATTGAAATATCAGAGTATTCAGAGAGCTGATAACGGATAAAGTTTGATCCAATAAAACCACACCCGCCAGTCACTAATATGTGCCTCATTAAATTCTCCGTAATTAATAGTTCTCAAGAAATAGTGATACTCGTGTTGGAAAATATTATTCCGAGTCTGATCCTGAATCAGTACCATTGTTTTCTTCTGTGGCAGGGATATCAGTGGGTGCTTCCGGACTGGTCGCTATGTCATTTTCGGAGTCATCAAAGATTTCTGCTGGAATTCTGGCTAATGAAACGAGTTTGTCGTTCTCGGCTAGTTTGATGACGCGTACTCCTTGAGTATTTCGTCCAACCTGACTGATCTCACGACCACGGACTCGCTGGATGATACCATTTTTTGTGACCATGAGTACTTCATCATCTTCGGCAACCGGGATAATATCTACGGCCTGACCGTTTCTGGCTGAGGTGCGAATGTCGCGGACCCCTTTCCCACCCCGTTTTTGACGGCGGTAATGCATTCCACTTCGCGTTTCCTGTTCATCTTCAGAACTTTCGTCTAAATCTGAGTCGTTTGAGGAAGGTTCTTCGTCCGTTTCTTGCGAATCATCATCGATGGATTCAGGAGAGTCATCTTCGGAATCCGGACTGCTGGGTATAAACCCAAATGGAGTCCGTTTGCCGAACCCATTTTCGCAAACAGTTAACAGGCAAGTGTCGGGGTCTGCAATCACCATTCCAATCACGTGCCCCGTTTTTGAGAGCTTTATTCCTTTCACACCTCGCGTGTTGCGCCCCATGCTGCGCGCATCAGACTGTGCAAAACGAATGGACATCCCGTCTGAAGTCGCAAGTAATAAGTCTTCGCCAGGGGAAACGATTAATGCTTCGACGAGTTCATCATCTTCATCCAGTTTGATGGCGATGATGCCTCCTTTCTGGACACGACTATAGGCGGAAAGTGGTGATTTCTTGATGATTCCATTTCGCGTTACCATTACAAGGAACCGCTCTTCATCAAATTCTCGTACAGCGACGCAATTAGAGACGGTTTCATCTTCCTTAAGCGTCAGCAGGTTCACCAGAGCTCTTCCCTTCGCAGTACGGCCTTGAAGTGGCAGGTCATAGACCTTTTGCCAATAGACACGTCCACGGTTTGTGATAAATAAAAGGTAAGAGTGAGTGCTGGAAACAAAAAGGTGTTGTATCGGGTCTTCTTCGTCAGTCTTGACACCTTTAATTCCTTTTCCACCACGATTTTGTGCCTGATATGTGTTTAATTGAGTTCGCTTGATATATCCCTTTTGTGATAGTGTTACGACCATGGGTTCTTCTGTAATTAAATCATCACGATTCACATCTGTCAGCTCGTCATCGGAAATATCAGTTCGACGTTTATCTGAGTACTTCTCTTTCAGATGCAGCATATCATCACGAATCAGAGCTCGGATATGATCTTCATCGGATAGAAGATGCAGATATTCTCCGATAGATTTGAGCAACTCTTTATGTTCGTCACTCAGTTTCTCTCGTTCCAGATTTGCCAATGACCCTAATTGCATTGATACGATGGCTTCCGCCTGATTGGAAGATAAAGAATAATATTCGTGAACACCCTGTTCGTTCTGGTATTCCTTGAAACCCGCTTCACCTAATGCCCGTTCTATGAGTTTGCCATCAACCTGCATACCTTGCAGACCAATTTTTGCTTCTGCTCGACTGGGTGAATTGCGTATGGTTTTGATGACCTCGTCGATATCAATTTGAGCGATCATCAAACCTTCAACAGTATGTTTTCTCTTGCGGGCTTCTGCCAGCAGAAACTCTGTACGTCGACGAATGACATCAATGCGATGCAGGAGGAACTGTTGAATCAATTCCTTAACGGAAAGTGTTTCTGGTCGGTTGCCAACCAATGCCAACAGAATAAGACTAAAAGTGCTCTGAAGGGGAGAAAACTTAAATAGCTGAGCCAAAACGACTTCTTTATCAGCATCCCTTTTCAGGATGATCTGAAGATGTACTTTCCAGGGGGGAACGTTTCTGTCAGTCAGGTCAACAATTCGCGAGATTCCCTTGACTCGGTCGTCTCGGACTAATGTTTCCAGCTTTTCCCTGATCCTGTCACGCGTTTCCATGTAGGGGATTTCTGTTACCACAATCACATCTGACTGTTTTTCAGTTTCAAAGTGTGTGCGGGCGCGTAGTGTAATCGTTGAGCGACCGGTAGCGTAACCTTTTCGAATTCCATAACGACCACAAATAATGCCTCCCGTTGGGAAGTCCGGGCCAGGCATCACCTGCAAAATTTCATCAATGGTAGCGTCGGGATTATCAATCAATAGAGTGACAGCCTCACAGACTTCTCCCATGTTTTGTGGGGGAATACTGGTCGCCATCCCGACGGCGATTCCGCTTGATCCATTAACCAGCAGGTTAGGGAATTTTGCAGGGAGAACTACAGGTTCATTATTTCTTTGGTCATAAGTGGGAACAAAATCAACGGTGTTGCGGTTGATGTCATCCAGCATTTCAGCTGCAACCGCGGAAAGTCTTGCTTCAGTGTAACGCATGGCGGCAGGAGGTAAGCCTGCAAGCGACCCAAAATTCCCCTGTTTATCAATCAGGACGTTTCGCATGACCCAGTCTTGTCCCAGACGCACAAGAGTTGGATAAATAGAGCCATCACCGTGTGGGTGGTAGTTACCGCTGGTGTCACCAGAGATTTTTGCACATTTAACCCGAGATGAGCTTGCACCCAGGTTTAAATCATTCATTGCAACAAGAATTCGCCGTTGAGATGGCTTGAGACCATCGCGTGCATCAGGCAGCGCCCGACTGATAATAACACTCATCGCATAAGTGAGGTAACTGTCTCGCATCTCATCCTGGATATCCAGGTATTTGATATTCTCTTCAATTTTCGGCTCACCGCCGTTGTCGCTAGCCAATCCTTTTTCTCCTTGAGGAATTCAACTAATGATGGTCAATCTTACTTCTCTACTTGAACTTGGCTTCTAACTTGAGTTGTCTGTATGATACGAGATCTTAGTAGACAGATTTTGCCAAGTCAGGTGATGTGGAAACGATTCAAATTTGTTGAAATGGATGCCAGTTTCCTTAGAGTTTCAGTGATTATTAAGCTGCTTAGAGCAGGCTGTATTTTGTTAAAATAGAGGTTTTGAAATTTGTAAAACACGACAGAATTCAATCCGGTAAATCATCACCGAATTGTAGCTGGATTCCGTAAATTTCACAACTAACAGGGCCCTCGAATTTTGGTGGGATTGAAGAGAGAAAAACCTTGAAAATCAATAAGTTACGTTCTGAGATTAGTCATTGAGGGTCGCTCGTCTATCGCATAGAATAGAGAGGGTATCGAGTATGGTATTCAAGGGGAATCAGAGGCTGGAAGTTCATCCCGAGTGCAGCATTTCTTAAAGACTATTTTACCATGAATGAATCAGAACCTGCTGAGAATACTCCACAGGTGGAGAATCTGAAAACTTCCGAGAAAGGAAGCTCCGATTCTGAGTCCAGCGGAGTTGATTCCTCTGAAATGACTCTGAAACAGTCAGCGGAAGAAATAACCCAGGCTGCGCATTTAAGTAAAGACCACCTTGCTCTGCCTTCTAAAGTTCCTGGATATATTATGGTCCGGTCACTGGGGGAAGGATCGTATGGATCCGTGTGGCTTGCCCAGGAAGAAAATACCGGGAAATATGTTGCGATCAAGTTTTACACTTATCGACGAGGGTTGGACTGGTCACTCTTGAATCGAGAAGTAGAAAAACTGGCAGAACTCTATACCTCACGGCATATTATCAGCTTGCACGGAGTTGGATGGAATAGCGATCCTCCTTATTACATGATGGAATATCTTGAGAATGGTTCTCTGTCATCATTTCTGGAAGCGGGGCCCCTACCCGCATCTGAAGCAGTTCGCATCGCAAAAATAGTTTTACTGGCTCTCGTGCATGCACACGGACGTGGGATTTTACATTGCGATTTAAAACCGGCCAATATTCTGCTTGATGCGAATTTTGAACCAAGACTCTGTGACTTTGGACAATCTCGACTCTCAAGCGAACAAAGTCCCTCTTTGGGGACACTCTATTATATGGCTCCCGAACAGGCTGATCTGCAGGCAGTACCTGATTCGCGGTGGGATGTATATGCACTCGGGGCTTTGCTTTATCATATGTTATGCGGAAAAGCTCCCTATCGGACAGCAGAAAATGAGCAGTCCATTCGAAAGTTAAAAACTCTCGAAGAGAAACTTCAGGCCTATCGCGATTTGATCCAAATCTCTCCCCGCCCCGCTGAACATCGCAAAGTTTCCGGCGTGGATCGACGTTTGGCTGAAATCGTCGATCGCTGTCTTGAAACAGATCCCAAAAAACGATTTCCGAATGCACAATCTGTGCTGACAAGCATGCTGCAAAGAGAACAGCAGCGGGCAAGAAGACCATTAATTGCACTGGGGATTATTGCTCCTCTCTTGGTGATTATTGGATTAATCCCCGTTGCAGGAGCCGCTGTAAATCAAATGGAAAACAGATTTCGAGAAAATCTGACAGAACGAGCATTAAAGAGCGATTCCATTGCGGCCAGTTTATTGTCGCAAAACGTTGCACGGGATCTTCAGGATCGTCAGGACCAACTAGAGGAGCTATCTCGTAAAACATTGTTGCGTTCTAATCTGGTAAATGAAAAAACATATTCAGTGGTGGGAGATTATTTGAAGGAAGCAAAGGCAATTGTTGACGAGAAACGGTCAAAGCTGGAACTTGAAAAAGATACGAGTTGGTTTCTTACAAATGACGAAGGGAAGCAAATTTGGCGTGATCCACTGGGGCCGACAATTGGTCAGAATTTTTCATATCGAGATTATTTTCACGGGCATGGTAAAGAGTATGAAAAAGGAAACGCGCCCAACTCAATTAAACCAATCACGGAACCTTATATTTGTCAGGTTTTCAAGAGTGAAGCCACTCATCAATGGATGGTGGCTATAGCCGTTCCAATTTGGAATTTACAAAACGATAAGGTCTTGGGAGTCTTGGCTAGAACCACGCATCTGGATCAATTACTGTCAGGCTATGATGAAAGTATACGTGGGGATTCTGAAAATAGTGGGGACCGAAAAATAGCGTTGATAGACAACCGTGATGGAAAAATGCTGGCTCACCCGAGAATGACTGCAAATATTTTACGAAATATGAATCGTGATGAAGTGGACCGTTTAGTTCTCAAAGAGAAACACTTTGATGAATTGCAATCATTTAAACTGGCACAAGAAAAGAATCGAACTGGTCCATTATCAGCAATAATAAGTGAATATCATGATCCCGTAGAAGCAGTGCTTTCAACCAATGATGAGGATAACGTCTGGCTGGCAGCTTTCTCTCCAATAGGTATGACTGGTTGGACGGCCGTTGTTCAGGAACGTCGGAGTATGGCGCTGCGTCCTGTTACGGAAATGCGAAGTTGGCTTATCCAGTATGGTTTGATTGTGTTGGCAACGAGTTGTCTTTTAGTGTTTACAGTCTGGTATTTTGTGATGCGGGTTCTGACAGAACGACGTGCCTGGGATTGGGCTCGTCACCAGTCTGAAAAGCGATCTGAACAGGGTTCTGGATCATCCCGTTGACCAAATCATCAACAGAATTCATAAAATGATGGAGATGTTTCTTGTTGGAATTAATGATATATGGATCAAATCCTCAGAATTCCAGCAGGATTTGTCTGGAGAGCGGTCAGGAGCTCATTCTAGGCAGGTCTCCGCAAGCTGATATTTCGGTCCCCTGGGATGATCGAATTTCACGTCAACACGCCATTGTACTGGTACAGCAGAATCAGCTTTCCGTTTCAAAAATTGCTTCTGCCGAGAATCGTATCTTTTTATCAGGGAGTGAACGGGATGATTTTCTCCTTGAACCTGGAAATTCATTCGTAATTGGTTCCTCAACCTTTCAATTAGTAAATTCGATATCAAGTTTTTCATCGCCGAGTGAGTCTCCCCTGGAAGAGGTGACATTCAAACCGAATGAGTTATTAAAAGTCAGGTATCGTGATGCTGATCAGAGAATTGACGTCTTGGCACATTTACCTGACTTAATTATGGATGCAAGGAATGAAGATGATTTGTTCCACCGTCTGGTGACAATGTTGTTGTCTGGTGTGAAGCATGCAGATGCTGTCGCTGTCGTCCGATTGAACGATGAAGATCGCGTGGAAGTGCCATTTTGGGAACGCAGACGCCAGACCCAGGGGGAGTTCCGTCCCAGCGGACGACTTGTTCTGGAAGCGGTCAAAAACAGTAGACGAACTGTATTACATGTATGGGCAGCCAAAGATGATTCACAGCCCCAGGATGATTATACTGCGGTAGCCGAATTTGACTGGGCATTTTGTACTCCCATTGAAGATGGTGTCTCCAGTAAGTGGGGGCTCTATGTCGCAGGAAAACTGAATCACCCCTATCAAGTGGATATTCCCGCAGGAGCCAGTGGAATTGATCTTCAAGCTGACGTCAAATTTACAGAACTTGTTGCTTCGATTGTGAAATCTGTAAGACGTCTTAATCAGCTGGAAAGGCAACAGGCTGGATTGCGTCAGTTCTTTGCCCCACCGATTCTCGCAGCCATCGGTGATGACTTAAATACTGAGATTCTGGAACCTCGAGAATGTGATGTCACAGTATTATTTTGTGACCTCAGAGGTTTCAGTCAATATGCGGAAGATTCATCTGGAGATTTAATCGGGTTGTTGGACCGAGTCAGCCAGGCTTTAGGAATCATGACATCTCATATCCTTGATTTTGGAGGAGTGACTGGAGATTTTCAGGGGGATGCTGCCTTAGGATTCTGGGGATGGCCCTTCTCATCTGAAGTAGCTCCCCTGGATGCTTGCCGTGCTGCTTTGGCGATTCGCGCTGCCTTCGAGCAAATCCATCACCAGTCAGATCACCCACTTTCCGATTTCCATATGGGAATTGGAATTGCACATGGGCGAGCCGTAGCTGGGAAAATTGGTACTCATGATCAAGTGAAAGTGACAGTATTTGGGCCGGTCGTTAATCTGGCCAGCCGCCTGGAAGGTTTGACAAAACAGTTACGTGTTCCGGTTTTAATGGATGAAGCAACAGCTCAAATTATCAGGAGTAAGCTGGACCCAGAGGAAGGTCGTGTTCGTAAACTGGCTCAAATCCTGCCGTATGGTATGGAAAAACCAGTGATTGTCAGCGAACTCCTGCCTCCAGAATCACAGTCAGAAACACTTACGAATGAACAAGTTGCGTGTTATGAAACAGCCGTAGATTGTTTTGTTCAAGGGCAATGGGAGGAATCATTTCGTTTACTACATGGGATTCCCCCATTTGATCGTGCACAGGATTTTCTTGCATTACAAATTACACAAACGAACAGAGTCCCACCAGTTGATTGGGATGGAACCATCAGGTTTGATAGTAAGTAGTTTCGTCAATTGATGCAAAATCAGTGATCATGATAATCTGCGGTTCTAGTCCGGTTTTACTGGTTGGGTGGAATGTATTTGTTAAGCAATGTTTTTCTAGCTCATTTTTTACAAAAACTTTGCTCATTCGTATGATTGTGACCTATTTTTAGAAAGGACATCATAGAGAGGACTTTATGATTTAGTCCTTTACAAATTGGGATAGTCAGAATCGTTGAGAGAACTCACTATGAGCAATACAGAACTGATAACAGAATCGGATCTGAAGAACCAAACGGAAAAAAATGATAAATTTCTTGAAGCAATAGGAATAGATAGTCGTTCCTACGAAATGTTACTCGTGCTAAATGAAGTTTTTGATTCCATTCATACTCCCAGCAAGTCTTACGAATTGCGAATTAATTAGTTGCAGGCTTCGCTCATGATAAAAACATCCGAAAAATCAAATGCCCGCGTCCTGGTGATAGATGATGATCCGCTCTTTCGAAATCTGATGGTTTCATTTTTGCGTCGAGAGTATATTGTTTCTGTTGCCAGTGATGGATCAGAGGGGTTTTATAAAGCATTGGAATATCCACCTGACATCGCGATTGTTGACGTGCAGATGGATGTGTGGGATGGATTACAAACCTTAAAGGCTTTTCGTTCGCATCCCATGCTTACACAAACCAAAATCATCATGTTGACGTCCGATGCAAGCAAGGAAACGGTGATTGCTGCGATTCAAAATGGTGCAAATGACTACATTATTAAAACCAGTTTTTCCAAAACTGAGTTTCTGGAAAAAGTTCGAAAATATACACATCCGGAAATATCAAATGATGTGAACTCTTCCGAGACACAGGATGCAGTCCCTGTATCAAGAGAGCCAATCCCGGAAGTCCCTCAGCAAGCATCAGCTCGAGAATCCATTGTGGCTGGAACCAGTTCAGCTTCAGTTGAAGACCAACTGGGAGAATTGTCTCTCGATCAAACCGAAGAAGAACAACTGCAAGAACTGATGGAAGATTGGGATTAATGTTCGCTTTCGAGACGAGTCTCTGCTGTAGAGTTTTTGCTTTTGAAAAAGTCAACCAGAACTGAATTAATGATTTAAATAGGTTGAAGCACTAAAAAAGGGCACAGACTTTAGTCTGTGCCCTTTTTTATCAGATATTACGAAATAAGGTTACAGGGTTTCTTTGGAGAACTTGGCAATAATATTGCCAATAAATCGTAAAATTCCTTTGTCCAATTTCGCGTTGCCATTAATGGAATCCCCGTCTCGCTTCATCACAAAGGTGAAAGTGTCATCAGCATTTGTCAGGGATTTTAATGCCAGATCACGTATTTCCTGATTCCCCTTCTTTTCCCTGAGTCTGTCGATCATTTTTAACCAGGGAAGAGTTTTCAGATTAAGCTCTATTACGTTAGGACTGATATCTTCGGGAGGGTCTTCTTTGACCAGTTTGGCAGCAGTTTTAATGCGATCAATTGCGTTGATTCCAGCAGCCATCCATAACGCATCGGGAGTACTACCGACATATAATGCCTCCCCTGCTCCAAACTGTTCATAAAAACCATCCTGGAATCGTTCTTTGATGTTGATTTTGTGAATACTCAGGCCATCTTCTTTTACAAAATCAAGCTCAACCGTTTGATCCTTAAGTAATTTAGGGAGCAGCTCAACGACTTCTCTCAGCTTGGTACCATCTTTTGATCGTATTCCACCCAGCATGATGTATTTACCACCATCGACGGGATTGGAATCAATGAAGGCGTCAATTAAAGATGCTTCCTTACCTGCATCAAGCATTTGAATTACCAGTTCGGCTACTTTGCTGCCCGCTGTTATTTGTTCCTCAGTTAACTTCTTATTATTGGCGATACGATCTTTAAGGGTTGGCAATAATAACTTGTAAAATTCTGTGAAATTTGTCTTTCTCATTTCATCCAGCGGATGATTAATTCGGCCATTGAGAATTCCATCTTGTTTGACAGGAATCTTGGCAAAATAACTTGGTTTCGTGGCAAATTGCTTGATACTTTCTTCGAGAGAAGTCCCTTCAATTGCTTTCAATGTAAACTCGAGGCGTCCTTCATGCTTTGTAGAGTCGGTGGTCCAACCAATAACCATTTTTTGCGATTCCGCAAATAATCGTTCCAGTTCATCCATCTGGTGCGTAAAAGCCAGTTTTCTCAATTCAAAAGCATTTTCAGTTTCATCACGCTTTTTCTTGACGGCAGCCAGTAATTGTTTACGAGTACTCGTCATCGATTTTTTACGGGCATCAACACCTTCTTTTTCATTAGTAATCAATGCACTGAAATCGTATTTTTTCTTTAAAAGATCTTGAACTCTTTTGAGAGGATCTTCTATCTCTTCTACTTCAGTGAGCTTTTCAGAAATGACGACATACTTAAATTTCTTTAAGTATTTCATAAATCCCTGAAACAGGTTACCTAACTTGTAGGGACCATTTCTTTGTTTTTTTGATGAAATCTCGAAGACTTCCAACGCCTCTCGGAAAACTCCGAGATCAGTAACGGGAAGTATTAATCGATAACGTTCCTCCTGGTTCTCTCCGAGCAAGATGTCGATTCTCAATGGACGTTGTTGATCAATTCCTTCAAGGAACGTGGGAAGCAATTCATCTAATTTATCCCACCCTGTTTTGTCTCCCGCAAGATCCAAAACAAGAAATTTCAGATCTGCAATCATGCCCTCGGCATTGATCTGAACGAGCGAGATATTAGGGGCAGTAGAATCCTCGGCAATGGCTGTTTTGGAGAGAGAGATTCCAAGCAATAAGATCAAAGCAAAATGAGCAATACGGCTCATACATTTCCTCCATGATGTATTTCAAGGGATCAGTGGTGATCTAAGAATGACAATTTTGTGGTGTGTAATTAACTTTCAAATTAAACTGACTACCAATTTTGAAAACCACATCTTTCGAATGTTAGTTTATAATAAAAGTGATGAATAGGGAACTATGGTTGAAGAAATAGCTAAACTCCAAAATCATTGAAATTTGAGTCAAGGATATTTAGCCGAAACTATAGTGCTACACGAGAGGTGTACATGTGGTGTGGTGTTTTGAGTTCTGATTCAAACTCGGACTAGATAAAAAATCGGCGGGACGTAACGCAAATAATTAATCAGGTTTCACTAGAAATAAAAAAATCAGAAACAGAAGCCGTATCATTACAGGTTTTTGGATTGTTCCTGTGGTGTCGATACGCCTGTCTGCTGATTCTCCAAAGACTCAATTCCACTAATCAAACCCAGTAATCCCGAGATTCTTTCTGTAGGAGTATAGGCATTACTATCCAGTTCTTTCTTGATCGGCGAAATGGTTCCATGCTGTGCAGAGACTGCGCCAACCGTATTCAGCATATCTTCACGCAAAACGGGATCTTTGATAGCCTTGATAAACTGGATGGCCTGATTGTATTCAGATTGACTCAGTAGATAGGAGAGTAGTTTGAGGGAGAGTTGCCCTTTCCATGGTTTCTTGATTTCTGATTGATTAATTTCGTGTGCTGCCTGCTCTGGTTTACCGTTTTTAATCAGAGAGGTTGCCTGCTGAATCAGGTTGTCCTCTTGAGATAATGCGGGAACGTTTTCGTTCACCGTTTCTTTGATCTTACTGATTAACTCATTATTCTTCTGACCCACAGATTGTATGATGACTGCAGGCAGGCTGGACTTCAAAAGTGGATCATTCAAATTATCATTGACAGACTTCTGAGATTGCAAAGCAATATTCCAGGCGTCGATTTCTAAGTTGGATCGAGAAGCTTCTGAAAGGAGTTTGACCAAGAGAACTAATCTTTTTTCAGCGGAAGACTTTAAGTTACGGAGTTGTTTTCGGTAGTTTTTGACTCCCATTTTGACCCGATCGCTACTACTAAGATTGAGGGCCTCTTTGATGTCATTTTGAAAATTAAAATTCGCTGTTTCATTAATTTTATTCTGAACAGCAGCCATGCTGGGGGCGATAGCACGAATTGATTGCACAGCATTATTCAGGGACTTTGTAGCTTCAGCTTTTAATCCCAATTCAGACTCGGTACAGGCAATTTGAACATAAGCATGGGCCAACATTTCCAAGGGAAGTGCAACAGGTAGAGTCAATCTATTCACCGACTTGATATCTCCCAATGTGATGGGAGCAGGGATCGCTGTATTTGTCAAAAATGAAGTTGCTTTGTTCAAGTAAGTGCGGGCGGCTTCAGGTTGTTTCAACGAGATCAGCTTTCTGGCACAGCTTGCATATACATATGAGTTTCCAGTAGCTGATAGCTTCTTTTCTATAGGTTGAATTAAAGTGATTTCAGGTTTCTTTTTAGCTTTTACAGCATGCTCTATTTGTGAGAGCGCCCATTGTGTGATTGCTTCAGTACGGACTTTGGGTTCAGGAGCTAATGCTGCCCAGTTTAAGGCTTCTTGAGGATAATCTCGCGCGATCAATATCAATGTCACCGCTACCCATTGGGGTGAATCCCAATGTTGGTGCAGATCTATCAGTGAATCAAAATTATATTGATTTGATTCATGAGCAATTTGGAGATAAGCTGACAATTGTGCCAGATTGCTTTTTGCCTGATATTTTTTAACCAAATCTACAGCCTGTTGTTCTTTGCCGGCAGCAATCCAGAATGCCGCTAATCGGGCTACCAGATCCAGAGAGTCCCTGCCTCCATACTCAGGGATCTGCTTCGAGAGTTGCTCCGTCTCTTCGAGGGTCTTCTTTAAATCGGATCCCTTTTTTTCTCGTAATTGAATCCAGCCAATTTCGACAAGAGGAAACATTTTATAAAAAGGAAGCAGTGGTCGAACTTTATCAATCCGCCCAATTTGTTCTTGAGCTTGATTAATTTTACCTGAGATTGCATAGGCCTCTGCGGCTAATCGGCGACTAAATGGTTTGCTGCGGTTTTCCCGGGATCGGGAAAGTTTCACAATTGATTCCAGTGCTTCCTGTTGAACCAATGCGGGAGATAAAGGATCTTCTTTTGTTTTGCTGCTTGCCTGTTGGTTATTATTCTTCGAATTGACTTGGGTGTTATTTTTTTCGGGTCGGAATGATTTCTGAGATGCTTGATTAATTATTGGATTATCAAATGGTTTGCTTAGTTCTGATGAGTCCTCGACACCAGTGAAGTACCAATAGGCACCGCCCAGGGAAACAGATACTAGCACAACAACTGCAATCAGCGGCAATTTCGAGTTTTTATTATCTTCAGTTTTAGATTCCTCTTTTGGTTTTCGCTCCTGGGAAGTGGAATCAGGAACCAGAAACACAGGAGCCAGACATTCTGGATTCCGACATTTCACTTCGTTTCCAACTACCTTAGGAGAAGCAAAACCAGGTGTGTCACACATGGGACACACGACACGAAACATCTTTCCTTTCGCAGGCTTCCGTGACAGGGGAATCACTTTTTTGGTCTGTTGCTGACGTTCCAGATCAAAAGGATCGTCATCAGAGATCGTTTCACGTTTAGATCGTTTGGTTATAGGTTTTTTTTGATCAGTTTCTACCTGAGATGGTTGTTTTGTACCACTCGATTTACCTGCTGGGGATGTGGGGGATGAAGAGGCAGTCATAGATGCACCACAGAAAGGGCATTCTGATGCATCTTCATCCAGAACTGATGCTCCACAAGATGGGCAAGTTGGAAGATCCATATTCTATCGTCCGATAAGTTACAAGTGCCAGAGGGATTAAGTGTGTGACTCAGTGCAATCAAAAAAGAATGAGTTGTTGCAACTGTAATTGTATGGTTATACGCAGAAATGTAATAATGATTAACGAATTTGAAATTATACAGCTAAGACTATTGTATACGATAGATAACCTTTCATTCAAGGATTATCTATGATAGTAATTGACATCATTTGGTCATTGGAAATAACCATTATGTCAAAAGAGAGAATAGCGCACTTAGATTAATGATATTTTATCATGAACTCTCAAGTCGCACACAGTCTGAATTCAGATGTCTGAGGAGAAGAAATACTGATGGAACAACAGATCAACGAGATTCTTGTTCAACTTGAAGCAGCTTTACGGGGAAAAAAAACAGTTGTCCCTGTGCTGGCCCAGATTCTGGGGTTATTAGAGGGGAGAGCAATTGGGTTATGGTGTTGTGGAAATAACATTTTGCGCCAGGTCGGTTTTCATGCTGTTAAGGAAATGGATGTAGAGATACGAAAACAATTTGCAGAATTTACTCGGGAAGTACCATTGGAAAATACCGGATTGGGAATTGTAAAGGCGATTGTAGAAAAAATCCCAGCGACAGGAACTCTGCATGGTGAGAAATCTGGCCTTGAGGGATCGTCTGAGTGGCTTCGAAAATTTGAGGCGCAACAGTCATATGCGGTACCAATCTTCGAAGGAAATCAAGTGGTCGGAGTATTAGCAATTTCCACAAGATGCATTCATCAGGTCGGAGATCCTGAGTGGGAAACTTTGACAAAAATTGCAGCAGGAATAGGCAAGAAAAAAATATTGGGGATGTTTTAGCCAGCTGAATTGATTATGATTTATCCATTGAAAAAGAGCGAGATTACGAAGGATTTATTTGGCGGATTTTTTTGCAAATAATGTGAGGGGCACTGTGAGTTCAGATAATGAATCTGCTTTCTGCACTAATCTGAAATAAAGCGATGTTTTTTAGTTTTTAGAGATGATATTCTTCAGGTCTAAGTAAGATGAGTCGTTCGAATCCATTACACTGGTCTTTTCCAATTGGAACCTGGTTTCTGACTCAGGTTCGTGTAAGTATTTTTCTACCAGTTTTGTTTTTGGTTTTCTGGGCTCACTATTCTCTAGAGCTGGGAGTTTCTTTATTCGCCATTCTTTTTTTAAGTGTTTTTCTGCATGAGATGGGACATGTTGTCGCCTGTCGTATGAGCGGAGGTGAAGCAGATCAGATCGTGTTATGGCCATTGGGAGGGCTTGTTCCCTGTTCGCCAGGTCGTTCAATTTCTGCCCGGATAATGACAATTTCAGGTGGTCCTGCTGTTAACCTGCTAATTTGTGCGATTACACTTCCAGCAGTCATCTGGTCGGAGCACCTTTCCGCATCTTTGAATCCCTTTAAATTGCCAGTTGTCGATTTAAGTAGTCATTTCGGTCAGGCGATCCTTTTGCTGATATTCAGCATTAATTGGCTACTCTTATTGATTAATTTAATTCCCGTTCTTCCCCTCGACGGGGGAAAAATTTTACAAATCATTCTGTCGCGTCGTTTTGATGAAACGATCGTACATATGATTTTAATTAACGTCGGTTTTTGGCTGGGCGGTTTGGGAATGGTAATCGGTCTATGTAGTTCCAGTGTATGGGTTGTGTTTTTCAGCGCGTTGCTCTTAATGTTGAATTTATTGGAGTTCACGACCGCTTCCAGGGAGGACTCATTAGATGATTCCGTATTTGGTTATGATTTCTCTCAGGGGTATACCAGTCTTGAGCGTTCCAGTGGGAATTTTACTGAGAAAAAAGCTGGTTTTTTCCAACAATGGCGGGAAAAAAGAAAAGTTCAAAAGCAACTTCGTGAGCGGGAAAAAAGCCGTGATGCCGAAAAACAACTTGATTTATTACTTCATAAAGTTCACGAATTTGGATTGGAATCTCTGACATCAAAAGAACGGCAGCAGCTGAATCAGGTCAGTGCCAGATATCGAAAGACCGATTCTGATACTTGAAGGCACCCCATCTTTTCAAGTTCTCTACCTCAGTTTGTGAATTTCCTGACGATAGTGGCAAATTCAAAAACGATTGATCAAAATCTTCATGTTTCGGATTAATATTTTGCCAATCTGCCTGTAAATTCCCTTTAATTTTACTGACCGGTAAAATCCCACATTTGGCAGCCACTTTTGTCTCTTTGAATCTTGACTAATAGTGAACGATTTCTGTGACCAGTACGAATTTGATCGCGAAGCGACGAGATGCTTTATAGTGCCTTAAGTGTATTTGTTTAAAAAGGATAGAGTGTGTGATGCCTGTTGTTAGATACTCTTTGTAGCCCAAAAAAAAAGAAATTTCGATGAGATCGAGGTGATTTCTTACGATGTTCACTTCTACTGAGAAATTCTTATCCAGTTAGCAAATACCCGCCTTGGACAAGGAAAATTCCTGATTTTCACTCTGAATGAACCAATCTGGACAGGGAGGGATATTCGAAGTTGCGGCTCTGTATCTACGGACTAACTTTTTAATGGAAAAATTCCTTTAGAAAGTAGAGAGTAGGGCCATGGCTATAGGGACAACTGATTCACTGAAGAAATTGTCAAATTTCAGCAAATGTGGTGGTGAGTGGGATCGGAATTTGCAAAAAGAGGCAAAAATCGATCGTGCTATCAGACAGATGAAGCGAATATCAGAATTGACAGGACTTTCAATGTTCTGTTTTGATTCAATTAATGGGATTGTTTTAGATAGAACAAATTCGCAATCTCTCCCTTTTTTGCCCTCAGATGTACTGGATGAAATCGAAAAAGCAAATGGTTTAACTCTCATTGAAAGTGCGAATGGGATCATTCATTTTATTTTCCCTCTAGTGGACGAGAAGAATCAAAAAATATCGATCGCTGGTTTTGTCTTTTCCAAAGAGAAGCAAAAACTAACAGAAATTGTACTGGCAGCAGTGGAAAGAGAGTGGGCCTCGGATGAATTGGATTCCTGGCTTGAAAAACAGAGAATTCTGGATATTAAGTCGTTACATGCTCTGTTGAGCCTTGCTATTCTTCATTTTGAAGAAGAACAACAACTTGAACAACTAAATGATGAAGTCGATAACCTCTCAGAGTGTCTGGATGAGACCTTCGAAGAAATCAGTCTGTTGCATGAAGTTGCTCAACATTTAAAGATCTCTGAGAGTCCTGAACAACTGGGAAAACTTTGTCTGGATCGAATTGAAACACTGATTGAGGCAGATACCAATATTATCTGGTTTGAAGACCAAAAAAATATCTCTCAGTTTATGTCTCACAGTCAATCCGGTTTTGATGAGTTAACTCTGGCCCGACTGGTTGCTCAGTTTGATAACTATAACTTCAATCAGCCTCTGGTGATCAATCAAGTAGAGAGTTCGCTACTATCCCTGGAATTTCCTGATCTTCATAATCTGGTGCTTGTTCCTATCTCTGACGGAACCAAATCATACGGCTGGATTCTCAGCTGTAATTTGTTGAAAAGCGAAGAATACGGGACAGTTCAGGCAAGTCTCTTAAATTCCATCGCATCATTTTTAGGTACTCATCTGAGAAATATTGACCTGTATGCTCAACAGGAAGAATTGATGTTGAGTTTTGTAAAGTCCTTTATATCAACACTTGATGCGAAGGATCCCTACACCAGGGGCCATAGTGAGCGGGTGGCATTGATTGCGCAACAACTGGCAAAACAGTTAGGATATTCCGGAGAGTTTCTTCAGGAAATCTATCTATCAGGACTGCTGCATGATATTGGTAAAATTGGTGTGGATGATGGAATTCTGCGGAAAGAAGGCAAACTGACTGATGCAGAATATTTGCAAGTTCAAAATCATCCCATGATTGGTTACAAAATCCTGTCTGGAATTAAAAAACTGAAAAATATCTTACCGGGAATTCGAAACCATCATGAGCAAATTGATGGGCGGGGTTATCCAGATCAATTAAAAGGAGCAGATATCCCATTGATGGCACGCATTATTGCTGTTGCTGACGCCTATGATGCAATGGGCAGTGATCGCCCTTATCGAAATGGTATGCCTCTGGAAAAACTGGAAATTATTTTCCGTGAGGGTAAAGGATTTCAATGGGACTCTGATGTGATTGATGCCTATTTCGAGATTCGTGAAGAAATTACTCAGCTCTCACAAAAATATAATGAGAACTCGGAAACACTGGTCGGTTCTTGCGTGAACTGATAAACTAAACTCCCAGAATTTACTTCTTTGAGTAATCTGATCCATAATGATCTGGGAGGAGATGTTGAAGGTCTTGACAAAACAATTACAATTCTGGTTGATGTTTTTGCCACTGGCTATTTTTGGTGTTTTGAGTTGTAATTCTGATGATTCGGAATTCAAAACCGACCCCCCTGTCCCGGAAGCTGCATCACTGTCTGTGGAACCTTCTCAGTCAGAGAAAGTGGAGACACAAACCTCTAAATTCAAAGAATTTGATGGGATTCGGTTTAAGGTACCCTCGAGTTGGGAACAGGTTGCATTATCCCCTGCGCAACAAGGTTTTGTTACCGCCAGTTTCAAAATTCCCCGGGCGGGTAATGACGTCAAGTTGACCCTTTCTTCTGTTGGTGGTGGTGTTGATGCAAATCTGAAAAGGTGGATTGGGCAGTTTCAATTACCTCCTGGAGAAACGCCTCAACAGAAATCAATTCGAGTAGATAAGATCGATGCGATCTGGTTGGATTTAAGGGGCACATTTGATGCCGGGCCGGCTCTCAATTCTGAAGCAGAATCCGGAATGAGAATGATTGGCGTAGCGATTCCTCGTAATCCACGTGATTTTTATCTCAAATTGACAGGGCCGCGCGAGCAGCTGTTAAACGCGGAAGAGGAATTTAGAAATTTTGTAAAATCCGCTCAATTTGTACCGTAATCAGTGTCAGCTTGAAGGATCCCATTTTCTGATCAGTCCCGCGACCAGATGTCCTCCAAAGCCAAATGACAGTTTCATTGCCTTTTTGATTTCTTTCGGCTCAGCTTTGAGCGGTGTATAATTCAAATTACACTCCGGATCAGGATTTTCCAGATTCACTGTTGGTGGAACCAGATTATCACGCATGGCAAGCAATGTGAAAGCCAGTTCGACACTTCCTGCAGCACCCAGTAGATGTCCCATCCCTCCTTTTAAACTTGAGCAACTGACTGAATGGGATACAGCCCCCATCGCATTTTTGATGGCTCGTGTTTCATACAGATCATTAATCTGAGTTCCAGTGCCGTGCATATTTATATAGTCGATTTCTGAGGGGGAAATGCGAGCGCGGTCCAAGATTCCGGTAATCAATTTCGCAAGACTTTTTGCAGAGACATCAAATTGCATTAAATGCGTGGAGTCAGAACCCAGACCACCAGTGAGCCATTCTGCATAAGGAACCGAATTTCTATTTATGGCATGCTCTAATGATTCTAATACCAGGATTCCGGCCCCTTCACCAACGACAAATCCATTTCTTCTCCGATCATAAGGTCTGCAGGCTTCATGGGAAGACTGAAAGTCTGTTGCCAGGACTCCCATGCGTTGGAATGATCCTAAGACGGCAGGTAACAGAGAAGCATCTGCCCCTCCTGCAAAAACGGTATCACAAACTCCATCTCGAATTAAATCTGCTGCCCGCATGATGCTTGAAAACCCTGTAGCACAAGCCGAAACAGGAGCTAATGCAGCCCCTCGTAAATCGTAATGTTTCGCCACAGATTGACTGGCAGCGTTAGGGAAGCATTGCAGCCAGAAATCAGAGGGGACTTGTTTTTGATCTTCCAGACTCATGTGTGGCAGCTCAGCCATTTGTGCGAAACTGGCCATACCTCCTTTACTGGAACCAATCACACATCCTGTCGATTCTCTGGAAATCTGATTCAAATCCAAATCAGCATCCTGGATTGCTTCTTCTGTTGCTTTTAAAGCTAATGTAATTGATGGTTCTGTCTGAAATGGGATCTGGTTCAACGGTGAGGTTGATGAGAGTTGTTGATCTGGAATCACTCCGCCTGCGACCGGACGGTTTAATTGATTTGACAAATCATCAAGCAGACAAGTGGTAGATTTGCCAGACACTAGATTCTGCCAGGATTGCTCTCGACCTACTGCATAAGGCGTGATTAATCCAATGCCCGTAATGACGACCCTGCGGGAAGAACGCTCAGATACCGATAACTTTGGTCGCATTAGAACTAAAAGATCGTAGAGGAAAAGAGATTCAGGTTCGATCAGGAACGATAGCTCGTTCGACAGATGGCATACAAAGCGGCTCCGATTAAGACAGCGACAAGAAGGTACTCAAAGATGGATGTCTGCGACTGCTGTACCAAACCACTCTTTCGCTCTTCTTGTGCAAGAACTGTAGTTGCCGATAGCAGAAAAAAACCGGAAATAGATAACAAACCAGATAAACGCTGCAGTATGCTATTAGATCTCTTCATAATCATTTATTCTATAATCCAATTCGAAATTCAAACGATACCTGCCAGAGAATTGTATCAGCAAACTCGCCAAACTGCATCATGAAAAGTAGATTACCGGCAGAATCCCGAGGGAAAAATACAAGAAGTGCTCAGTTTCTGTATATGCTCCTTCTGGCAGTCTTGGTACTTGTGAGGATTCGGTCGAAACGATCGAGCAGAGAATTCAGGACTGGATGATCGTTTCTACAGGTTGTCGCATTTCATAAAAGTCCCGCTGGTGAAGAAAAACCGTTTGCCAACTTTGGGATCGGGGTCTCATTTTTTGACGGTATTCATCAATTTTTACCAGATAGAACGCATATAGGTTTCCTTTATAGGCGTAGAGCTTCTCCAGATTATTTGAAATGGAATCAGCCGGAAGCTGATAGGCAAAGACTAAACCAGAAATGAAGCCCTCTCCAAACAGTTCCTGCCATTGTTGGAGTCCCTGAATATCTTCAACCGTAGCCCAGTTTTCCCAGCGGCGTTTATTTCTTTGATCCGGAAAAATTTCCGTTCTCCCTTTGACATCAATCAGCAGGTTGGGACCTTGTTTCGCATATACAATAAAGTCCAATGATTTGATCGATGAATTTTGCGCTAACGCTCTTCGTTTTTCATCTACCGCCACATAGGGGGTTCTTGAAGTGCGCAGGTAGCTCTCAAAAGCGGCATCGTAATGGTTTCTGCGAAGGACCATAGCCAGCAATCTCCCCAAATCTACTAACCAAAACTAGCGAACTGATCATTTGATGATGTTATCGAAATGTGCTGTATAAGTCTATAGTTATGGGCTGATTTGGCTTTTAGCCAAATCGATTTTGGGCAGGCTAACTTTTCTGTTCAGCCACCAGAAGGTGAGAAACGAACTCGAATAAATCTGATTCTTTCACCGCTGTTTGAGTTCCGGTCTGCAATTCTTTGACTTGCCATTCCTGGTTCTTAAAATCGTCAACTCCCGCAACAATGACGATTTTGAATCCATGACGGTTGGCATATTTGAACTGTTTTTTGATTGCTTTGGTGTCAGGATAAACTTCAACGTTTAAACCATTCAGTCGCAGATTACGTGATAGTCTGAGATATTCGGGAGTATAAAGTTCATCCATCTGGGTAACCAGAATCGAGGCAGGAGTCGAAACTTCATTTAACATATTCAGTTCCTGCATCGCTGCCAAGAGGCGATCGAGACCCAGGCTTGCTCCGACGCCCGGCAGTGATTGAGTTGTGAACAGTTCGGCCAGATTATCGTAGCGACCTCCTGAGCACACGCTTCCAATGTTTGGCAACTCATTCAAAAAAGTTTCAAAAATGGTACCAGTGTAATAATCGAGGCCTCGTGCGATTGAGGGATCCAGTACAATACGTTCGCTGGGAATGCCGGCTTTTTCTCCAGATTGGAATAATTCCCTCAGGTATTTTATACCAAGTTCTCCACAGGAATTTCCGGATAGTTGCTGCTCAAGTTCATTTAGAATTTCTTCAGATGATCCCTTGGCGGTCGTCACTGAAATGACTTTTTCTGCCTGTGCTTGAGTGAGACTACCCTGCTCTTTCATTTCATGTATGACTGCCTCGGGAGTACTTTTTGGAAGCTTGTCGAGTGCTCTTAAGACCTCTGCTGATTGATTGAGCAGCCCCAGTGTTTCCAGGAGTCCATTGAGAATCATGCGATTGTTGATATGGATTTTGAACTCTGTAAATCCAATTTGGACCATTAAATCATGGATGACAAAAAGTGTCTCAATGTCGGCTGAATTGGAAGTGGTGCCTATGGTGTCGAAATCACATTGAACAAATTCGCGGTATCGCCCTTTTTGAGGTCGCTCGCCGCGCCAGACTGTACCGACATGATAGCGTTTAAACGGGATTCCCAGCTCATTAATATTCTGTGCAGCAAATCGGGCAAAGGGAACTGTCAGGTCGAATCGCATGGCAACATCGCGTCCTCCCTGTTCAAATCGAAACATTTGCTTGTCTGATTCTGTTCCCCCTTTTCCAGTGAGAATCTCGGTGTATTCCAGGGCGGGAGTATCGATTGGGCTGAAACCATAACTACGATACACTGACTTAGCTGTTTCTATCAGTTGTTCCCGGGGAATCATGGCTGCTGGAAGATAGTCCCGAAACCCCTTGAGTGTACGCGGGGTAATTAATGTTTTTTTCACAGTTTTCTACCGACTTTGATCATTAGGGATCTCATTGCGATCGTATGTATGAGAGCTGGGAGTATGATTTAACGAAACAACAAAATCATCAACATGGATGCTAGACATGGACGACAGGAAGTTTTTGAGTATGCGTACCTGTTTGAGATTTTTTTCTTTTCTTTTTAACTGGAGGCAGAACAGCATGGGCATATTCCCAAATTTGTTCTGGAGTTTCGAATAAACGATCGTAAGTACCATCGTTATCGTATTCACAATCATCGGTTGTGTACGAACGACAAATCTTAGGACGGTCTTCATAATTACCGCATCGAAAGTCTGGCAGAAGGTATTTGCAATCTCCAAATACCATTAAAAACCATGTGTCTTCTTCGACAAAAATCGAACAATGGCCATGCATAACGTACCAGCGCATGTGATCAAAATCTTCCCAGTCTTCGGGAGTTTCAATTGGCAAAGCAAAGTAGCGACAACAACGCGCTGTACAATAGCTGCATAAAACTTCCCCGGCTTTAAGTTCAGATCGTTTTACTGTGACCGCTGACATTGTCGTTTCCCTTGAAGAGTTGGTAGTAATGATGACAAAGTTTCATGTCCCTGAGATCAATCAAAATTCGACACGCGTCTGATCAGGCAAACTAAGAAGATTCGAAGCATGCTCCAAAGCTCGATTCTCTAAGACACAGTGAAGAATCAGGGTATTTTATATGTCATCTTACTGAAAAATGCACGGAATCCGGGGATAGAAAGTTCGGGTTTTCAGGGAGAAACGAGACTGTTTTCTGGTCTCGTACTGATGAGCCTCTGTTTCTGAGATCGATTCGAGCCTTTATATGATTCACATTTGTCGGTTTTAGCGATTATCCAGTCAGGATCAGGTCGATAATTGCGGTTTCTGCTTGACCCTGATTTACCGAGGGACTTATCATTAAGCTATCTACCTGCTTGACTTTCTTAACGATTCATTGGCTCGTGACCTTATCTGGTTCGGGATACGCGAGAATAATTGATACCACAGGATTTATTTTCGTTTTCACACTCATTGGATGACGATGTAATGGACAAGATGGTAAGAGTAATTCAAGCTCCTTGCCATTTTGAAAGTCAATTCTAAAAAACTCGTAGAATATACCGATATAAAGTAGTCATAATTCGAAATAGAATAACGAGTGAATGTGCTCGTTCGATTTCATCAAGGTTAAAAAAGATGCATAAATCTGGAGTTGTCCTGGTTTGGATTGTCGCTCTCACAGCTGTAGGGGCTGTCATGTTAACATCAAAGATGCTTGATGTTCGTGGTAGCTGGCTGAAAGTCGTTGAAAAAAACAAGGCACAAATTGAGAAGAATGATGCGGAACTTGAATCCAAAGAGGCTGAAAATAAAGAACTTCGCAGCCAGCTGACACGGCTGATGCTGGGTTGGAATCGTTACTGGGATGCAAAAGTTACAGTAACCAATCAGCAAACGGGTGAAATTCAAATTGATATTGGTGGAAATCAGGGTCTGGGTAGTGCTCAGGAAGGCGATGAGCAAGTGGCACAGGCTGTGATTTTTGCATTTCAACCAGATCCAAACAATCCTGGCAAAGTCAGTTATGTAGGTGCATTTCGAGTCAACGCACTGGAAGCGAACGGTGCGTTATTGATCTCCGTTACCCCTCCCCAACCAGGGGAAGTTGCGACTTGGAAAAATGGTACCTGGCGTTTAAGAGCACTGGTACCATCCCAGTTCATCTCTGCTTTGAGGGCTCTACGTGACGATCTTGTGGAGCGCAATCAGCAAATTAAGAGAAAGCAGGACCGGATTCAGGATTTGAATCGATTAATGGCTTCTGCAAAGCAACGACTGGATGCAAGAGTGAATGAGCTGATCGGTTCTGATAAGGCGCCTCAGGATGAGATCCTGCCTGTCGAGTTGAGAAAAGGATTAGTAGCGGGCCTGGAAGAAGAAGAGCAAATACGAAATCAGGAGTTTCAAGTAACGGACCGATTGCGACGTGATCTGTTAAACGTCTACGAGAAACAACGGGCACTGATTGATGAAGTCAGCAATCTGACTAAAAAATTGCCGAAAGAAAAAAAATAGTCGTTCAGTGTTTTCTGATAAATGAATCATGGATGGTAGACCCTGGCTCTCAGGACGTTCGTAGTTACGAAATAAAAAGCAAGGATAGGTTGGGCGATGGGGATTGAGAGCCGGGATTACCTGCGGCATGAAAGTGGCGGAGGAAACTACAATTCTTTCAAAACGACTTCCGGTGGCTGGGCCATCAAATATTTGATCATTGCAAACATTATTGTGTTTGTACTTCAAAATACCTCGCCTTCTATTCTGAATGCTTTCGCGTTACAGCGCGATGCCGTCTTTCCTTCATTCCAAATCTGGCGGTTTGTGACTTATGGTTTCTGCCATTCAACGGCCTCTTTGGGGCACATCTTCTTCAATATGTTTGTGCTCTGGATGTTTGGTCGTTCTGTTGAACCGATTCTGGGCTCGCGGGAGTTTTTAGTATTTTATCTGATGGGCATTGTGATTAGTGGAATCTGTCATATTGCTATCAGCGGTGCTCCTGTGATTGGTGCTTCTGGTGGTGTTATGGCTGTGGTGTTCTTGACAGCCATGTACTTTCCACGCATGACCGTGCTTTTGATGTTTATCTTACCGATCGAGCTGCGCTGGCTGGCAGTGCTATATGCTCTTGTAGATGTGTTTGGTGTCATAAATCCCGGTGGTGATAATGTTGCGCATGTAGCACATCTGGGAGGTGCCGCGTTTGGTGTAGCCTATAAGTACTTTGGCTGGAATTTGACTGCGGGTTTCAATGGCAAATGGAATTCATTCAAATTACAAAGCAAAGCCAGAAAGAAAAATCTGCGTGTCTATTCGGAACCCGATTCGAAACTCTCAAAGGCAGGACTGGACGAAAAAGTAGATGCAATTCTGGAAAAAATCAGTCGCGAAGGTGAAGCAAGTTTGACCGATCAGGAGCGAGCATTACTCAAAGAGGCTAGCACTAAATACAAAAAACGGTAATCTAAGTGAGGAGACCATTTTCCCTTGTAAGGATTGAACGTACTTGACTGCAGAATTTAGTGGCTCCAGGAATCAAATATGACTCAATCACGTTTTGAAGAGCTGATTCATCAAGCCCGATCGGGAGATCGCTCTGCAGAAAATGAATTATTGCAAAAGTGCCGGGCTTATATCTCTTTAATTGCACGCGCTCAAATTGAGGGCTGGATGCGCACTAAGTTCGACGCCTCTGATTTAGTCCAACAGACCTTATTGGAAGCGCATCAGGGAATCGATAACTTTAAGGGCGAGACAGAAGCAGAATGGTTGGGTTGGTTACGAGGGATTTTAAACCATAATACTCTGGATTTTGCCCGGAAATATCAAGGTGCTGCCAAACGAAACGTAAGCAGAGAGTTTTCAATCGATCAAGCGGGAGGCGTTTCTGGGAATTCTGACCAGCGGCAATGGGAATTGAAAGACCAGACCGAGACTCCCAGTCGTATCTTGTTAAATCGAGAACAGGAAATTCTCATGGCAGAAGCAGTCGCGCAACTTCCTGCTGATTATCAGGAAGTCATTATGTTGCGAAATTTACAACGCCTTTCCTTTAAAGAAGTCGCTGAAAGAATGAATCGAAGTCCAGGTGCAGCGCAAATGCTCTGGCTGAGGTCTCTGAATCGATTACAAGAACTACTTGAAAGTGTTTAAGTAGTTTTACAAGCAGATACAAATGATCTGGTACAGGTACACGTTGAGAAAAAGAAAGTATTGAGCCCAGTGTCAATTGAGGAAGACGATCAATCCAAGTTTGCAATTGAAGTGTTGAATAAATACTTAAATTACTTACAAGCCAATGATCAGGAAAGCTGCCATGATTTACAGATGGTCAATCCTGAATTAAAAAAAATAATGACTTATCTGGATTCCCTCGAACGTTTAGCTCCAGAGAACGATCATTCTGGTCTGGTAGTGCATTCTCTGGGGCCGGAAGATCCAACACAAATATTATCGAGTAGCAGTACTTCAGGATATCCACTCACTATTCAAAAGATTGATTTCGGGAATTATGAATTGCTGGAAGAAATCGGACGTGGGGGAATGGGTGTGGTTTACAAGGCACGACAGAAAGACCTCAACCGCATTGTCGCCTTGAAAACAATTTTAAGTAATCAATTTGCTTCTGAAGAAGAAGTACGAAGGTTTTATCTTGAAGCTCAGGCAGCAGGACGATTGCAGCATTCCAATATTGTTTCAATTCATGAAGTCGGACAGTATCTGGGGCAACATTATTTCACGATGGACTATATTTCGGGAAGTTCATTAGCGAATACAAAAAGACAGGCAACATCGGGGACAGCACCGGTTGATTTCTATCAGATTGCCTCTCTGATGCAAAAGGTCTCGCAAGCTGTTGATTACCTTCACTCCAGGGACATTATTCATCGAGATTTAAAACCGTCGAATATTTTAATTGATGAAAACGGGATAGCTTTTGTCACTGACTTTGGTCTCGCAAAAATATTTGATGTTCGACATACCAATCTGGAAGATGACGTACATACTCAAAGTGGAATGATTGTAGGAACTCCCGGTTATATGTCACCAGAGCAGGCAGCAGGACAGCTTGCTGATATTTCTGCACGCAGCGATATCTTCAGTCTGGGCACGATTCTTTATGAATTAATAACAGGGATTTCTCCGTTCAAACAGAACAGCCCGCTGGATTCTCTGGTTTATGTTATTGAAGGAGAACCTCCCCTTCCTCATACGCTCGATGCCAGCATTCCTTCTCAACTGGAGCTGATCTGTCTGAAGTGCCTGGAGAAAGATCCTGATTTACGTTACCAGACTGCAAGTGAACTGGCCGATGACCTGGAGCGATTTATTGCAGGAGAACCAGTTCAGGCACAACCGGCGGGATACCGGCAGGAATTTCAACGCTGGTTTCGCAGGCAGCCCGCTTTAGCCTCTCGCTTATCAGCAATTTTTCTCTCGACGGGAATTATCCAGACGGTTTACTCAACGCAAGGGGTGGATCTAAATTATCACCTGAGGATCATGACCATTTTTTGCCTGTGGGCAATCTTGTCGCTGTTTTTTCAGTGGGGATTAGATCACTTAAAAAATAAGGGAAAAGTGCGACTTTGCTGGTCAGCTGCTGATGTTTCACTTTTAACCGGGTTGCTGGTCTTAGCAGATTCTCCTATCGGAATCCTGTTGATAGGTTATCCGATGCTGATTGTTGCTTCCGGTCTGTTTTTTTATGTAAGACTCGTATTCTTCACGACCTTCCTTTCAATGCTTGCGTTTTCAATTCTGATCATACTTAGACCGGAGTTAGTGGTGTTGTGGCAATATCCCGTGATCTATGGAATGGTCCTGGCGATACTTGGAATGATTACAGCCTATCAGATTTTTCGCGTCAGAGTGTTGAGCCGCTATTATGAACTTCGTCGCCCGTAGAAATAACCAAAGCGAACTCGTTATGCTGCTTTCTCATTGCCCTGTGAAACATGATGAGAAATCTGGCGGGAAAGTGCTTGCCAGACTCGTCCGGTTTCAAGCTCTTCCATGCAGCATAAATTTTGAGGTCCGCGTTTCGGGCATCTTTTATTGTAACTGCCTGCACAAGCAACGTTGGTGGAAATAAGCTCATGCTGATCGCCAGGAGGCCCGGACCGAAGTGAACTGGTGCACGTAAAGATTCCTGTGACGGGAGTCCCGAGTCCCGCAGCAAGATGCATGGGACCCGAATCATTGGTCAGTAGAAAATCGGACTCGATCAGAATCGCTGATAATTGTTTGAGAGTTGTTTCGCCTGCGAGATTGAGAACACGACCCGTCGGTACAAATTTGTGTAATAAACTTTCGATATGATTGGTCAAAGGTCGTTCATCTGAGGTGCCAACCAGAACGACATTACAGCGAAAGTGCCGGATTGCCTTGGCACCAACGGCAGCAAATTTTTCCGGAGGCCAACGTTTTGTGATCCATTGCGCACCAGCGTGAATGGCGAGAGTGGGAGTGGGATAGTTCTGTCTATCGAGTATACTTTTTGCCCAGGATGTGTCCGCCTCACTGAGAATGACGTCAGTTTGTCTTTGAGTTTCGCCAAGTCCCAAAGCATCAGATACTCGCCAATATTTTAAATAAGCCGGAACCAGCCTTCCGGTGTCTGGGATAGTCAGATTATAAGCGAAATGTGAACCCTCACGCGCTGCCTCAATCCCGACGCGCCAGCGAGCTCCGGTGGCAGCCGTCATGATCCCCGTTCTTAGTAATCCCTGAAGGTCAAGAACCAGGTCAAATTGACGTTGTTTCAGATCTTTTAAAAATTGCCACCAATAGCGGGCTGAGCTTCGACGACTGAAAGGAATAATTTCGTTTATGTTTGGATGCCCCTCGAGTAGATTCGCAAAACTGTCGCGAATGACCCAGGAAATGGTAGCATCCGGAAACCGTTCGTGAAGTACCGGCAGGATGGGAAGGGTCTGCACAACATCACCAAGCGCACTAGGCTTGATGATACAAATCCGTTTGGAATCAATCTGATTCAGTTGAGGTAGTGAATGCTGCGAACTCATCGTTTCAGTATTATCGCTGTCGAATGGGGGATTATTTGAACAGGAGAAGCTAAGTGCCAGGGCATCATAATAGGAGAAGCTCAATTGGGGCAAGATCAGCTTTTTAAATGCACATTTTCAGAGCAAAAGTCCCAATTATTGAATATGATTAGATTAAAATGTCGCCAATATATTATGTTTTTTTGAGAAACTGCGAAACAAAACTCTTCCATGTGAGTTTGATTTTAAGTGAAGTAAACCTGAAGCAGGAATCGATTTCCTGTCCCATTTTTGAGCATGAGGAGTTGTCTTGATGAAAGTTAGCCTGTTATTGGTATCAACGTTTGTTTTTGGGATTACTGTTTTCGCTGGTAATTCAGTCATACAGGCTGAGCAAGGGAAAAAAGGGGAACGACCCAATCGTGAGCAAATATTGAAAAAGTTTGATAAAGATGGTGATGGAAAATTGAGTGAAGCAGAACGATCAGCAGCTCGAGAGGCACGCTCGAAAGGAAAAGGGTCTCAAGGACCTGGTAGAAAAGGCAAATCTGGTAAAGGCTTTAACCGGGAAGAAATGCTCAAAAAATTTGATAAAAATGGCGATGGGAAATTAGACGAAACCGAACGTAAAGCAGCTTTTGCAGCGCGAGGAAAAGGGGGACAAAAAGGCCCTCGCATGAGTAAGGAAGAGATGATCAAAAAGTTTGATAAAGATGGCGACGGAAAGTTGAGTGAAACCGAGCGCGCGGCAGCTCGTAAGTCTTTGGGAGCACGCTCAGGGCGAAAGGGAATGAGTCGGGAGCAAATGCTTAAGAAATTTGACAAAGACGGCGACGGAAAACTAAGTGAAGTTGAACGTAAGGCAGCCAAAGCAGAAATGATGAAAAATCGAACCCAAAAAGGCGCTGGTAAAGGACCTAAAGGATCGGGTCAAAAAGGGAACAAAGGAAAAGATAAGAAAGAATGAGAGTGTAGCGGGCAACTAAGAACATTGCTTGGCTCTACAGGTCGGCCAGTGATGTGAACAAAAAAAGCCGACTGAACGATTCTCAGTCGGCTTTTTTTATTTCAGAAAATCATGTCTGGTCTGAAATAATTTCTTTGTCGAAATAATTTGTACCCATTCCCGCATCAATTACAATTCCCTGAGAATTGATCCCGGATGAACGAGGGCTGATTAAAAACGCGGTCGCGTCAGCGACTTCTCTGGTCTGGACGGCCTCTTTTCTAAGAGTTGCTTTTTCCGCAAACAGGTAACTGTCGACATAACCGGGGATGCCTGCAGAGGCAGATGTTTTCAGCAAGCCGGGACAGACTGCATTAAAACGAACTTTTGAAAAGTTGGAAAATGATTTGGCAAGAAAGCAAATCGAAGAGTCCAATGCTGCTTTCACAGGACCCATATAGCCATAATTCTCAGCAGCCATTCGCGTTGTTGAGATGGAGATTGTGACAACACTTCCCTGCTCCGGATCGATTATGTGACTGAATGCATTGGAGATCGCGATTAATGAAAAACAGGATATGTCCACTGCCTGTAAAAAAGCGGTGCGGGGAGTTTGATGAAAGGGAAGCCAGCCCGCTGAATAGTCAGCAAAGGCGATCGAATGAACCAGTCCATGAATCACATCGTACTTCTGACTGATTTCCGATTGTAACTGATCAATTTCCGATTGATGTTCTACATCACAGATATAGATGGGCGACTGTTTCAATACTTTTGATAAGGATTCTTTACGCTCCGCAGATCGAACGACATATATCACTTCCGCGCCTGCTTCTTCCAGGACCTTGCCGGTCTGATAGGCGACACTTTTGCGGTTTGCAACCCCAAAAACCAGAATCCGTTTTCCAGCTAACTTCAAAAAATCCATCAAACAGCTTTCCGAGATAGATTAAAATAAACAAAACCGGTGTTCCGACGGATCACTCTGACAAATTTTCATTTTTTTCGCAATGTGGAATAGATTGTCACTCTCAGATAAGTGGTAATTCGCAATAATGAATAGTATCACGACGGTTCTTTTAAAACCCGTCAATTTCTCTACTGCTCCCGGAAAGTTGTATCTATGTTCCAGGCACGTGCTTCACTGAAATCGTTAGCTCTTCTCTGTCGATCATTAAGCACCATGCTGGAGTCCGGAGTCTCGATCACAAAATCATTCGAATTAGCAGCAAAAAAAATGGGAGATTATCGACTGCAGCAGACCCTTCGTGAGATCATTGTCGAGTTGAAATCGGGCAACGATGTGACATCAGCCATGCGGAAACAGGGAACTTTTTTTCCTGAATTATTAGTGAATATGGTCAGTGTAGCTGAACAAAGCGGAGGTTTGCCTGAAGTATTGAAAGCCTTGGCTGAACATTATGACCATTTGCTGAATATGCGGAAAAACTTTTTTCGACTTATAGCCTGGCCTGTGTTTCAGTTTGTTATAGCTATTCTGGTAATTGCCTTAATGATTCTCGTGCTGGGACTCATCGCCAGTGCCCAGGGAGGCCAGGCGATTGATGTATTGGGACTCGGATTGTCAGGTCCCAGTGGAGCCATGATCTGGCTGACGTGTACGTTCGGTTCCATAATTGTCCTGTTTGTGGCCTATCAGATATTGGATCGAATGTTCGGTGGTAAACGCTATTTTCACCGTATGTTTCTCAAAATCCCAGTTTTGGGTGGGTGCATGCGGTCGTTTGCCATGGCACGCTTTTCCTGGGCATTTGCACTCACTCAGCAAGCGGGAATGAATATTCTGGATTCGCTCGATGCCAGCCTGAAAGCAACCGGAAATGGTGCATTCATTGCTGAAATTCCACGTGTGAATAGCGTAATTAATGATGGCGAACACCTTACGAATGCATTAGCAGATACAGGCTTATTTACAGAGGAATACATCCATATGGTCGATGTGGGAGAGACTTCAGGAACCGTTCCTGAAACTCTGCAACGATTGAGTCCGCGATTTCAGGAAGATGCACAGCGCAGTCTGGCGACTTTAGCTGCGGTCATGGGCTGGCTAATCTGGGCGCTCGTTGCCGCTTTTATCATCTTCGTTGTTTTCCGGATCGCTTTTTGGTATCTGGGAATAATCAATGATGCCTTACAACAAGTCTGAAGGTCTGGGCACGGCATCATCAAGATTATTTTCTTTCCAAGTCTCTTCTTAAGAGTTAGTTGAAGTGTCTCACTTTCATTTTGAATTGATCCATACGGATTCAAAAACCGGCGCGCGTGCTGGACGCTGGCATACTCCGCACGGAATTGTAGACACACCGGCATTTATGCCTGTGGGTACTCTGGCTTCGGTGAAAGGTTTGCTGCCCGAACAACTGAAACAGGTGGGAACGCAGCAGGTTTTAGCCAATACCTATCATTTGGCACTGCGCCCTGGAGCAGAGATTGTACAGGAATTGGGAGGATTGCATGAATTTATGAATTGGGATGGTCCCATTCTCACAGACAGTGGTGGTTTTCAAGTCTTCAGTCTGGCAAAACTCACGAAAATGGATGATGAGCAGGTTGTTTTTCGCTCGCATATTGATGGTAGCTTATTTGAATTATCACCGGAAAAAGCGGTCAAAATCCAGGAACAGTTGGGCGCGGATTCCATTATGTGTCTGGATGAATGCCCGCCACATGATGTGCCACCAGAAAAAATGCAGGATGCAGTAGATCGGACGACAAAATGGGCAGCACGATGTCGGGATGCCCAGAAGCGTGATGATCAGGCTCTGTTCGGGATTGTTCAAGGAGGCACAGATCAGAAAATGCGCGAACGTTCCGCTGAGGGGCTACTTCCCCTTGAGTTTCCAGGGTATGCGATTGGTGGCTTAAGTGTAGGTGAAAAGCCTGAGGATATGTATTCTACTCTAGATTTTACGACTCCCATGCTCCCGGTAGAGAAGCCCCGTTATTTGATGGGGGTTGGCCGCCCTTCCGACCTGATAGAGGCGATATTGAGGGGGGTAGATTTGTTTGACTGCGTAATGCCGACTAGAAATGGGAGAAATGGAATGGCATTTACCAGTGAGGGGCGGGTCAATTTACGTAATGCAAAACATGCCAGAGATCCCAAGCCGTTGGATCCAGAGTGTGATTCACCTGGATCAAGGGATTATAGTCGGGCCTATTTAAGGCATTTATTTATCTCCAGGGAGATGTTGGGCCCTATTTTAGTCTCCCTGCACAATATTGCTTTCTATCAAAAATTGTTGCGAGATTTGCGTCAGGCAATACTCAATGAACAAGTTGAGGAGTTTAGGGCGGTTCACCTTGCCCGCTGGAACGCATCTTTCTAAGATACAGCTTACTTAATTATTAGATAACTCCTGAAATTGTTTAGGTTTGGGCCGATTCAGACCAGACAATGATTCATCCATGCATGAAAATTAAATCTACGATTACGGGATAGTTGTATCCCTAAGTTCTTGATGAATATTGTTTTAGTGGAATTGCTCCATAGGCCTTGGAAGACATTTGAATGAACATTTTACTCACAACATTATATTTTTTCGCTGAAGAAGCGCCCGTAAAAGAGGGCCCGGCTCCTTCTCCTATTTTTCAATTTCTACCACTGATTGCGATCGTCATTTTCTTTTATTTCATTATGTTCCGTCCTCAACAGAAAGAACGGAAACGTCGTGAGCAGGCCCTTGGTGAGTTGAAGAAAAATGATCGCGTTGTAAGTATCGGTGGGATTATCGGTACGATTGCCAGCATCTCAGAGAAAGAACAAGAAGTCACATTAAAAATTGATGAGAACACCCGGATGAAATTTCGCCGTAGCGCCATTCAGGGACTCTATCAGGAAGATTCGAAAGAAACGAAATAGCTTAGCTGGTTTCGAAAAACTCTTAGAGAATAAGTATCTGGCACTGTGTTGTCAGTTTAAACCTTCATTGCCGATCAAATCGGCCTATATTATCAGATAGTTTTGGGACTAATTGAATGACAGGGATTGATTTCCACTCAACAGCTCTTTTAGCTGAAGAAGTGACTGAAAAGGCGACATCACAAGTATCAGGGTGGTTTATCATAGCCATTCTTGTTGTCGTATTCGTTCTACCATTCATTTTGGGGGCACTGATAGCAAATGCTCTTAAGATGAAAGATTTTTCACGCAAAATCGGTCTGGTATTATTTACCGCCGTCATTGCCGCGACACCTTTCGTCTGGCAGATTGCCAGTGGTCACGACTGGCGTGATGCCATTCGGTTGGGAATCGACCTGGCAGGCGGGTCGAATATGGTCTTTGAGGTTGACGAAGGCAAGAGTGAAAAAGAGCTTTCCAACGAAGTGATGGATCAAATGGTGGGAGCCATTGGTCGTCGAATCAATCCTTCGGGAACGGAAGAAGTAACCGTTCGTAAAGTAGGCCAAAACCGGATTGAAGTCATTGTTCCCGGCGCTGACAGTGATGATGTTCAAAGGATCAAATCTCTCATTACACGGTTGGGAAGTCTGGAATTTGATATCGTAGCGAATCGGCGCGATCATGCGACTCTAGTTTCGCGTGCGTTGGAGGCTCCTGGTAAAGATATTCGGGATGGCGAGGGTCGAGTCATTGCCAGTTGGCGCGAAGTAAATAACGATGAGCCGTTTAGTCAGGATGACCAGATGGTTGTACGGCCTCTTACGCGTAAAGATGGTACTACCGGTGAAGAAGTTTTGGTGATCATTGAGCCAAATGAGGATCGCCGTGTGACAGGGAAATACCTGGTTCGTGCACGACAGTCAACAGACCAGAATGGTACTCCGGCGGTCTCTTTTACATTTAATGCCCGTGGCGGTAATCTTTTTAGTCAGTTAACCTCGAAAAATCGTCCCAGTAAGGATGGATTTCATCGCCATCTGGCCGTGTTACTTGATGGGAAAGTTCAATCTGCGCCTCGTCTCATTACAACCATTGGTGCCGAAGGACAAATTACCGGTCGGTTTACGCAGAAAGAGATTTCTGATCTGCTTAACGTGTTAAATGCAGGGGCATTAGAAGTCCCTTTGAAATCGGAACCCGTCTCTGAATTTTCAATCAGCCCTCTTTTAGGGAGTGATGTTCAGGAGAAGGGAAAGCAGGCAATTGTGATTGCTGCAATTGCCGTTATTTTCTTCATGCTGATTTACTATCGTTTTGCAGGTCTGGTAGCAAATATCTGCTTAACTTTGAACTTGTTGCTGGTCATGGGGACGATGTCATTTATTAATGCCACCTTTACTCTGCCAGGTCTGGCGGGTCTGGTGTTAACGATCGGTATGGCCGTCGATGCCAACGTGCTTATTTTCGAACGAATTCGGGAAGAGAAAGCACGTGGTTCCAGTTTGAGGATGGCAATCAACAATGGTTTTGCGCGTGCCTTTACGACCATCATCGATGCGAATTTGACTACTCTGATTGTGGCAGTGGTTCTCTATATTATCGGAACGGATCAGGTTCGCGGTTTTGCAGTGACGTTATTCATCGGAATTGTGATGAGTATGTTTACCGCGTTATATGTCGGACGCATCGTTTTTGATATTTTTGAACGAAAACGCTGGATCAGTGATCTGAAGATGATGAGTATCGTGGGGCATACCAGTATCGATTTCATCGGTAAGAAAATGGTTGCTGCGATGTTCTCAGTCGTATTAATTGTGATCGGAATGGGAGTTGTTATTACGCGTGCGGAAGAAAATCTCGATATCGATTTTACCGGTGGCACGATGGTGACATTCGAATTTGAAGATAAACAGGATATCGATGCAATCCGCAGTCTATTGCAAGTTGAGTTTGGTAACAGTTTAACTCTGGAGCAGCTACAGCTTTCAAATGACCCTGGCTCTGAAGGACGTTATTTCCGTCTGCGTACCACGTTGAATGATGCGGATAAAGGTGAAGAAGACGTCAAAGCAACAGATTCAATCAGAGAAAAATTAAATAAGACATTTAAAGACAGCGCTCAAAAGTTGCGAAAAGTGACTATGAGTTTTGGAGAGATCAAGAAACTCGAAGGAAGTGAGAATTCTCCAGCAGGTGCCGAAGTGGAACTGACATTTAGTGGTGAGTTGAAACCATCGACTGTCGATAACTACTTGAAAGAAGCCACTGCTTCAATCAAGAATGCCGATGAATCAGTTAAGTACGAGCGTATTCCGGAATTCCAGCTGAAGGGGATTTCAGCCGACGGTAAAGATGAGGCAACTGAAGAAGCGACTCGCTTTAAGAAAATGAAAGCGCAAGTTGGACCTGATCTCCCGGTTGATGACCTGAAAACTGCATTAAATGTGATGCAGACTGTGATGGAGACAACAGCCATTCTGGATGAAGTCAATAGTTTTGATAGCTCTGTCGCCAGTGAAATGCAGGAATCTGCTTTGTTGGCTATGTTAATCAGTTTGGTCGCGATCGTGGCCTATGTCTGGTTTCGGTTCCAGAGAATTACCTTTGGCCTGGCAGCAGTTGCGGCCTTGGTGCATGACGTGTTGGTAGTGCTGGGAATGGTCGCAATAGGGGCTTCTTTAAGTAGTACTCCCTTAGGGCCTCTATTAGGGCTAAACGATTTTAAAATCAATCTACCCATGATCGCCGCATTCCTGACCATTGTTGGTTATTCGTTGAATGATACGATTGTGGTATTCGACCGTATTCGAGAAGTGCGTGGCAAGAACCCTGCTCTGACCAAAACAATGGTCAATGAGAGTTTGAATCAAACGCTCTCACGAACCTTGCTGACATCAATCACGACTTTGATTGTTGTTCTAATCCTTTATACGATTGGTGGTGAAGGGATTCACGGTTTTGCGTACTGTCTTGTTCTAGGAGTGATTGTCGGTACTTACAGTTCGATCTTTATTGCCAGCCCAGTTTTACTCTGGCTGATGAATCGTCCCGGAAGTGCGACAGCACGTGCAACTCAGCAAAGTGAAAAACAAGCCCGTGTCAGTAGTAGTTAACCTCGGTTGAGCACAAAAGACTGACGGATTCAAATAGAAACATCTTTCAGAGGACTGATCTAAAGATTGGTCCTCTTTTTTTATACTGTGTCTGAACCATCGAACAATATTTCTAGTCATTGGGGCGATGGAACAGATGCGATGATTTCATTGGAAGGGTTGCAACTTCAGCGAACTTTTCGGCCTTCAATGAAAACGGCTTCGACAGAACCAGGGAATGTGATTCCTTCAAACGGAGACCAGCCACATTTGGTTTTCAGGTCTTCTCGCTTGATTGTGACTGGTTGATGCATGTTGAGTACGGTCAGACTGGCTGTATAGCCGGGTTCGATTTTACCGAACTTCTTGGGAGAGATATATGGGTTTACAAAATTACCAGGATTTTCAGAGCAAAAAAGAGCAGCCTGTTCGGGGGCAAAATTTTGGTCTAGAATTAACCATGTGACAAAAGCCCCATAGGTATCCAGATGCGGTTGTCCCGAAATTCCCTGCTCGTTTTCTTCCAGAGTATGGGGGGCATGATCTGTGGCAAGGTAATCTAATGTGCCCTCACGTAGTGCATCCAGCATTGCCTGACGATCCGCGATGGTACGTAAAGGCGGGTTCATCTGCATTTTTCCACGGTTTTGATCTGTCAGATCAGATTGATCAAAATAGAGATGGTGCGGCGTAACTTCGCAAGTAACCTGCAACCCACGGCTTCTTGCTTCTCGAATCAGTGGTAGCCCTTCCCCAACAGAATAATGACACAATTTCCCTTTGAGATCATATTTTTCGATCATCTGAAGGGCAAAACGTGTTGCAGAGATTTCACATTCTGCAGGTCTTTGATCTTCATGGTTTTTTGCATGGGCATGATGCTCAAGTAAAATTGGATCTTCACAGTGAAAGCTCACATCACAACCGCGATACAATGAGAGAGTTTCGTCAAGTTGCTCAAGGGTTTTGAAAAAAAGATCTCCTACGCTGGGGCCCATATAAGCTTTGTAGGGGACTGCAAATGAAAGTGGTCTGGTTCCCGGGCCAATACCTGCATACAGCGTAAAGTGAATCGCAGGATTTCTTTTTTTCAGATGTCGACTTTTTTCGTGGTAGCTTTCGTCCGTGATCGGCGGAATGGGGTTATTAGGCATGTCGGCAACATGCACCACACCACCATTCATTGCAGCGGCGCCGGCAGTACAAAAATCTTCTTTGTAAATTTGCGACTCGCCGACATCGTCTCGGGCGTGGATGTGGATATCACCCATGCCGGCAAAGATGAGGCAATCATCAGAAAAAGAAACATCTGCTTCACCCAGGTTTGAACCCACTTCAATAATTCGATCGCCTTCGATTCGAATCTGGCTGTTCAATGTACCTGAAGAACTAACAAGACTTCCCTGTATGATCATCGAATTGAAGTCATTCCGTTTCTACTGTCTTAATAGTGTGCTGAGCATCGTTCTAAAATGATTACCAACCAACCGACATATTTGTTTCTATTGCCAGTTGAGCCTCATGTAGATCAGATCCGGTATCACGCATATAAAGTCTGATTGCATGAACTTTGTCCCCGGAAGCACGGAAGAGACACTCACGTGCCATATCGCAGGGCTCTGTATGGCCTTCAATGCCAAGCAGACGCTTCGAAATCACCCACATATCACGAGGACGTCGCGTGACACGCAGGATTTCGTCTTCAGGATAATTTTCCTGAGCAGCATTTTCCGCTTCCTCTTGAGTAGTTGCCCAACCCACCATAATGTGTGCGTTTGTTTCAATCTCATAAAGAGCCATAATTCAACTCCAGTCTGAAGAATGGAAAAAGTAAGAATCTAACGAACAATGAGGAATAATAGGACTCTTTCGAATTTGTCTTAGTAGGATATCAACTCAGATGTCAGAAATCGAACAATTCCCTGTGCCATATTATAGCCAAGCGGGATTCAGGGTGAGAGTGTCTTCTTGAAATTGTTTACAGAAAAAACGAAATCCAGAGAAGTGACTCGATTTTCGTTTGGTGCTCCTTGCCGATGCGTAAGGTCTGGCATTTTCACTATTTAATCTGTATTCAGCTTAATCTGTATTCAGCTGCTGGCGAGCGTCCCATTTTTCTTCAGCCGAACTTTTCCGGAGATAATAAGGGGTTAGATCCCAGATTTCAGTCAGGGAATGGTAATCGGCAGTTTGGTGTTTTTTCAGGAGATTAGCGGTTATTATCGAGACTTTTGCAGCATCTGGCTGGCGGAATTCTGGATCTAGTAGCCTGCATTTCGGCAGAGCAGCAGGCTCAATTAACTCAATTCCAGGCCCATTGATTGTGCTGCCGGTTTCAAGAGAACGGCAAAATTCAGTGATTGCCCATATGCGGATTTCATCAGATTTTTGCCATTGATTCTCTGCAATTTTAACATATTTGCCAACAAACAAGTCTCCCCGCTGTGCATTGGAAATAACGTACGTTTCGCTGACTTCAGGTGGACAATTGAGGGCAATGGCTTCAAAAGTATCAATTCCCAGTACGGGGCATCCAGTGACATATCCGAATGTTTTGGCGAAAGTGGTGCCAATTCTCAAACCCGTAAAGCTGCCAGGTCCCCCGCTCACGCCGACTCCTGTAATTTGATACGGCGTCAATTTCAGTTGAAACAGTAGTTTTTTTACTTCCGACACCAGGGTTTGTGCATGTTTTCTTCCCTGCTGTTGCAGCTCGGTTTGCGCAATTTTCTGTTGAGCGTGATAGATCGCGATTGATCCACAGCGTCCTGAAGTCTCAACACCTAGGTAAAACAGAGAGTTTTCCACGCGGACTCAAATAAAAAACATCAAAGACAAGATACAAATCGATTAAAACCCAGTAGAGTATGACAGACTGCGGTATTTGATCCAAGTCTTTCAACCGGATTTTCCAGGTGACTGTATGGCAAGCCGATATCAGCGCTTGAATATCTTATCCTTCAAAGGCCGATTTTTTTGGTTTTCCTAGTGGATAATCATTTTCTAACCTCATCCAGAATATTGCTATTGAAACATGTTTTTTCTTAAAAAATTTGGTGAGTTTCTGACGTCTTTCGATCTGAAAACGAGTAGCAAATGGTTTGTTTTGTCCTGCTTGATTGGAATTGTCGCTGGATTGGGGGCCATCGTGTTTGATGCTCTGACGCAGATTGTCCAACATCATTCACTCAGTTCAATCGCCGGTTTTGAGCATCCACAAACTGTGGGAGAACATTCCATATATGAATCAGAAGAGAATAAATATGAATCAGAAGTGGAGAAAGTCAGTTTTTCACCCTGGTTGTTATTAGTGGTTATCACTTTGGGAGGCCTGGCATCCGGACTGATTGTCTATAATTTTGCTCCTGAAGCAGAAGGCCACGGAACTGATGCCGCAATCGATGCATTCCACACAAAACGTGGGCTCATTAAGTTGAGAGTTCCCTTTGTGAAAACAATCGCTTCTGCCCTTACGCTGGGGACCGGAGGTTCCGCTGGGCGTGAGGGCCCTATTGCACAAATTGGTGCCGGTTTTGGTTCCTGGGTTGGGACGACGTTAAAACTTTCTGCACGTGATCGAAGGATTATGCTTGCGGCCGGCGTGGGAGCAGGTATTGGTGCTATATTTCGTGCTCCGCTTGCTGGAGCATTATTTGCAGCAGAGATTTTGTATAGCAATGCTGATTTCGAATCTGATGTGATTGTACCGGCTGCGATGTCTTCAATTATTTCTTATTCTGTTTATTGCCTGTCTCTGCCTCAGAATTTGCGTTTCATGCCACTGTTCGGTAATGAATTACATCATACGGTAGATTCGCATGCAGAATTAATTCCCTATGCGATTTTGTCTGTTGTCCTGAGTTTGTCCGCTATGTTTTATGTGAAGGTATTTTACGGTACGAATCGTTTGTTTAAAACACTGCCTGTTAAACCGATGTTCAAACCAGCCATCGGTGCATTTTTGACAGGGTTAGTAGGAGTCGGGCTCTACTATCTTTTTCAAAAAGATATGCGAACTTTATCAGTCTTATCAACGGGTTACGGTTTTCTGCAAGATGCGTTAACATCAGCAGCCGATCTGGGGATTCCGCTTTTGCTGACGATCGCTTTTGTGAAAGTCTTCACAACTTCATTGACAATTGGTTCAGGAGGATCCGGAGGAGTATTTGGACCCTCAATGGTAATAGGCGGCAGTGTCGGTGCTGCAACAGGATTATTTTTGCAGCGACTGTGGCCTGGCCTGGTTACGCAACCAGAAGCGTACGGATTGGTTGGCATGGCAGGTTTTTTTGCCGGGGCTGCACACGCACCTATTTCAACCATCATTATGGTTTCGGAAATAACAGGAAATTATTCGTTGCTCCTGCCCACCATGCTGGCATCAACGCTCTGTTTTGTACTTTGTCAAAGGGTTCATCTCTATCAGAAACAGTATCCAAGTCTACTCGACTCGCCTGCACATCGTGGAGACTTCTTGATTGATGTACTGGAAGGCAGCCATGTTTCAGACGTATTTGATCCTGAAAGAAAGATTCAACTGATTCCGGAATCAAAATCATTGGATGAGATTGTGCATTCGCTTGCAGGAACTCAGCAGCATTATTTTCCAGTGGTTGATGATGCAGGAAAAATTGTCGGCATTTTTTCAGAAGACGACGTTCGAGCTTATTTGTATGATGAAACTCTCTGGAAGCTGGCTGTGGCGCGAGATATTATGCAGTCTGAATTCGTGAAAATCAGTCCGGGAGATGATTTGAATACTGTGATGCAACGATTTACTGCAATCAATGTCGAATCTTTACCAGTTGTCGATGAAAAGGATCCGGGAATTTTGCTGGGCATGCTGAATCGTAAGGAGACAATTGGGTATTATAATCAGCAGTTAATGAAATGTAAGCGGGTCGGTGAAGAGAGTGGTGAATGATTTCGATTCAATAATCAGTCACTCTTCGTCACTGTTTCTCATTTCAAATAGAAACCGTGAAGGAAGTGTGGGCTGTTTTTTTCCCCACTTGGTTCGCGTGGTAGCACGACTCAATGTCAAATAGTCTTGTGCTCTTGTAATACCAACATAAGCGATACGTCTTTCTTCTGCAATTTCTGAATCCGTGCCTTCTACCGAACGTTTATGAGGCAAAAGTCCTTCTTCCATTCCGACTAAGTAAACACGTGGGAATTCCAGTCCTTTAGCACTATGCAAGGTCATTAGCTTGACGGCATCTTGTGCAAGTTGATCTTCTTTATCATCCAAATTGTCTCGGTCCCCCAGTGCGATTTCCTCCAGGAAACCAATAGGCGTTGGCTCACTGGATCGCTGGCAGTATTCCTTGATGGATTCAATGAATTGTTCCAGAATAACGATTCTGGCTTGTTGTTGTTCCGAAGTTTTATACTGTTTCTTGATCTCTGATTCATAATCAATCTCTTTAATTAAGTCTTGCATGATTACAGCAAGATCACGAGGAGATTGATTGAGCCGTGTGCGATAACGCTTTAACAGATCATGAAATCTATCTAAGCCAGTACTGGCGCGAGCATTCAGTTTATTCAATTTTCCTACAGAGGCAACAGTGTCCCAGAATTGATTACCCTCTTTGACTGATTGATTAACTAATTTTTCAATAGTGCCGTTTCCAATGCCTCGCGTTGGTGTATTAATGATTCGCAGCATGGAAAGTTCATCATTAGGAAAAGCAAGTGTTTTCAGGTAAGCCAATAAATCACGAATCTCACGCCGATCAAAAAATGATTGGCTACCAATCAGTTGATAGCGAACATTAGTACGACGTAATTCTGTTTCAAAAACTCTGGGTTGTTCATTCGTGCGAAAGAGAATAGCAAAATCACGTAAAGGGGTCTCCTGAGCTTCGTGCAGATATCGGATTTCCCCAACGATCTTTTCTGCTTCAGTTAGTTCGTCTGTGAAATCTAGAAAACGTACTGGTGGTCCCATTTTTTTGTGTGCGATTAGCTGTTTTTTGTGTCGATCACGATTGTGTGCTACCAGGCGATTGGCAATCTCAATGATTTTATCTGTACAGCGATAATTATTTTCAAGTCGAACGACTTTTGCACCTGGGAACTGGTTCTGAAAACCAAGAATGTGACGCACTTCTGCCCCGCGCCATCCATAAATCGATTGATCATCATCACCGACCACGCACAGGTTCTGATGCGGTTCTACCAGAGAGCGGATCAGGTTGAATTGTGAAAGGTTGGTGTCTTGATACTCGTCAATTTGGACATACTCAAACTTGTTTTGGGTTTTTTTGAGTGCCTCGGGGAAATTTGAAAATAGCTCATTAGTCAGCATCAGTAAGTCATCGAAGTCCACTGCTCCGCTAGATCGCAATTTGGTCTGGTATTTTCGATATGCCATTGCCGCGAGAAAGTCAAAATCATTCTCGGTAAAATTTGTGGCCTCTTCTGGTGAGATACCTGCCATTTTCCAGCCACTGATACGATTGAGCAGATCTCCCGGACGCAGGCTTTTATCATTCACTCGAATGTCACGTAGTGCAGAACGGGCCGCTGATTCCTGATCTCCTCGATCATAAATTACAAATTTATTTGGATAACCCAGTAATGAAATTTCTTCTCTGAGAATTCGTACACACAAGGAATGAAATGTAGAGATGAATGGTTTCGCGGGAAGTTTTTTTTCCAGCAAGGATGTCATTCGCTCCTGCATCTCTCGCGAAGCCTTGTTGGTGAATGTGACAGATAAGATTTTGTCTGGCGCAACACCATTGCGAATGAGTTCTATCATCCGATAGGTAATCACTCTGGTTTTGCCTGTACCTGCTCCGGCTAATACAAGAAGTGGCCCTGATAGAGTTGTGGCTGCCTCACGTTGCGCAGGATTGAGAGATGACAAATGGCTCGAATGATTCGGTCTAGTTGAAAGGGGCATGAACTTTATCAGTAATCAAAGATAAATAATAGAAGTAGAAGTAGTCAATGTCATCGAGAGAATCTCAACAGCAGGTGAGTGGAATCAGGGGTTGTCATCAGAATTCTTCCGATTATTTTTTGACGAGGGATTTTTCTTTTTAAGGTGATCTGTTTTTGGTGGCGTCTTTAGAGGTGGTTTTTCTTGTGGTGAGGTCGAATCTGTGGATGATTTCAATTCTGGTGAAGTCTGGTCTGGTTGTAGCCGATAGGTGTCTTGTTTTTTGGTTGACTTTCCAGATTTTTGAGACTGCTTTTTGTGGTGCGATTTTTTCTTAGAATGTGTTTTTTTGCTTTTAGTCTGAGTTTTCTTATGCGTGGAGATAGTTTGAGGTGAAGCTGGTGACTTAATATTTTTCTCTGGTAATGCTTCTTTGTTTTGTTGCTTTGTGAGATAAACGTCCTTGAGTGGTTGAAGCATATCAGCCATCGTTTGCCAGCGATCTTGTGGATAGAGTTCCAACCCTCTCATGATCGTTTCTGCTAATTGAGTATTGACGTCAGGCAGGATGTTCTGAATGTCTTCAGGTGGAGTATTGATATGTTGCAAGACTGCATCCAACGTCTCTGCTGCATCCCAGGGTAATCTTTTTGTCAACATTTCATAACAAGTTACTGAATAAGAAAAGATATCGATTTTTTGACTGGTCTTTTGCCGTTTGATAAGTTCAGGAGCCATGTAGGCTGCCGTGCCCGTACGATTTCCGGGCTGCTGAAAGGGAGCTGTATTGGGAACCACCAGACCAAAATCAATCAATTTCAACTCATGCTCATTATTTACAATTATGTTGCGTGGGCAAATATCCCGGTGAATCCAATTTTCCTCATGGAAATATTGGATTGCTTCACCTAGTTGAATAATGTAACTCAGACAATTGGCTCGCATGTCCTTGTTTTGAGATTCTACCAAAAAACTGAGGCTATATCCTTCAACGAATTCCATAACCAGAAATTGTTCGTTTTCAGTTGTGATCCCGTGCTCAGTCGTTTTGACAATATGGGGATGGTTTAAGTGAATTGCGATTTCACCTTCGGTTGGTTTATTGAGACCGATAAAACGAGATTCGAGATCTAATGTTTTCTGTTTGTGTAAAACTTTTAGTGCTACCATTTTTCCAGAGATGTAGTCATTCGCACGCCAGACTTTGGACATACTTCCCTGCCCTACACGTCCAATGAGTTCAAAACGTTCTTTGATATTAACGTGCGGCGTTTGGGATTCTTTTGAAAAGAAGCGTTTTAGAAAATTCATGCATTCACCAGACAGCAGAAAGTGAATTCAGGGCAAGTCGAACCCCAATCTTATAAGAAATTAACCAGCCCAACAAAGAATAGTATAATTGTCTTTATAGAGATACGCAAAGTGGTGCTACCAAACACGACTGAATCTGGAGCTGTCCTTTCACGCAAATGATTGCAGGTTTGGCAACAAATTTCAAAATATTGCGAGTTTTCAGTGAGAATTAGACGCAATAGTCGATCAGGCGTGCTAGTTCAGATCGAAGTTTAGGACGGGAAATAATGCGGTCGACAAAACCATGTTCCAAAAGAAATTCACTGGTTTGAAAACCTTCTGGCAGCGGAACTTTGACAGTTGCCTCAACAACGCGAGGTCCCGCGAAACCTACCAGTGCTTTCGGTTCAGCGATCACAATGTCGCCTAATGAGGCAAAACTGGCAGCAACGCCTCCCATTGTCGGGTGGGTCAGCACGGAGATAAATAACCCTCCTTTTTCATGGTACCGGCCTAATGCTGCTGAGACTTTCCCCATTTGCATCAATGAGAAAATTCCTTCATGCATTCGTGCACCCCCACCAGAACCACTAATAATAATTAATGGGAGTTTTAACTCGGTGGCCTGTTCAATTGCACGAGTCAGTTTTTCTCCAACCACGGACCCCATACTACCCATAATGAAGGAAGAATCAGTGATGCCAACAACCAGTGGACGGCCACGCATATACCCACGACCCACGAGACAAGCATCTGTCATTCCTGTTTTCTTTTGTTCAGAAACCAGGCGGTCTTTATAGGTCTTGTTTTTGTCTGCAAATTCCAATGGATCACCTGCAGATAAATCTGGATACCATTCTTCAAAACTGTCGGGATCAAGCAGTTGTTGAATACGTGTTTGAGCGGAAATGTAGAAATGATGGTCGCATTCCGGACAAAGACCAAGCCCTTGCTCTACCTGTTTTCTGAATACAGTGGCATTGCATTCATTACAGCGTAACCATAGCCCTTCGGGGACTCCTCGTTTTGGGCGGGAAGAATGGCTTAGCCATGAATCGACATTAGACTTGGGAGTAGAACTCATTTTACTTAGCCTCCTCGAACCGCCACTTTTCGTCATGGCACCCTTGATCTTGTTGAGAACTCTTCTTTTCAGAGTGATCGTCAAGAATTACGTGTTTAGCATCACCTTTTTTCGCTGGTGATTCAAGAATTTCAAACAATTCATTTTGACAAAATCGACCACTATGCTCAAAGCAGATTTTTTCCGTTTGATCGTTTCGTAATACATTAGCAATAATAGTTGCCAAAGGTTCAGAGGCAACAATCGCAAAACTTTGCTTCTTTTTCAAATACTTCTGTAGTGTTTTTTTGACACGTTTCACTGCTTCCGAAGCTAATTCTCCCTCAGGCGGACAAACGGTTTCTGGTGATTCGCTCCACTGTTTGAGGAGTTTCGGGTATTTTCGTCGAACTTCCTCGAATTCGAGTCCTTGCCAAAGTCCCTGGTTCAGATTTTTTAACCCCTCTTTTTCTTTGACAGGAATATTGAGGTTTTCTCCTAACTGTTCGGCTGTTGAGAGTGCTGGTTCTGAAGAGGATGTAATGATTGTTTCGATACCAGAATTTTCGATTTTCGTAACAAGATTTTTAACTTGTTCCTCACCTTCAGCATTCAATGGGAGGTCCAAAGTTCCTTGAATTCGTTCATCACGATCGAAGTCTGTACAACCAGGTCGAATAAGTACCACAGTTGGCATTGTATCAAGTCTCTTTTACGTAAAGGAAGCTGAATCGCTCCTGGCTTTTTGCGCCAGTTCGCGGACAGCTGTAGAATAATCGGTCTGATTGAAAATCGCACTGCCCACAACAAAATAGTTTGCGCCAGCACTTGCCGTTTCAGCTATTGTTTCCATTCCAATTCCTCCATCAACGGAAAGAATGGTATCATCGGAGATCATGGCCTTGAGCTGTCTAATTTTTTGTAAACTGGATTTTATAAACGACTGACCTCCAAATCCAGGTTCAACACTCATCACTAAAACTAAGCCACAGTATTCGAGATAAGGCTCGATCAAATTTAAAGAGGTCTCTGGGCTGATGGCTAAACCAGGCAATACACGAGATTGAGCAAGATGTTCCAGCAGATCTTTTGGGTTGGGAGCAGCTTCAATATGAATTGTAATCGAATCACATCCGGCATTGATATAATCCTCAATGTATTTTTCCGGATTGCTGATCATCAGATGGGCGTCAAAAAACATCTGAGTTAAAGGCCTGATGCGCTCAATTAAGAGAGCCCCGTATGAAAGATTCGGAACAAAATTTCCATCCATGACGTCCCAATGGAGTGCTGGGGCTTCAGCCATTTCCAATAATTCAATTTCCCTGTGAAGATTACCAAAGTCACACTTCAACATTGACGGGGAGATTACTGGAAACTGAGATTTGAATTTATCTGACAGGTCAGGATTGATCATTGATTTAAAGAATTATATGCAATTCAAAGCAAAAAACATTTCTTTGAATCTTTGATGAGTTAACTTATTAGAATACGATTTGGAGAAGTCATATTAGAAGCGGGATATTTTGACGACCTTATTGAGCAACGTCTAGTCGAAAATTATAATATATATTCATGTGTTTAGTTGTGGTGAGGTGGAAAAACAGCCGAGATGCAATCCATCTCGGCTGTAATGTTAATAATGTCTTGTACGAAAGGAGCAATTAAGCTCTTATTCAGGTTATAGTTGTGCTAATCGAGCAATCATATCTGCTGTTCGACTTGAATAGCCATACTCATTGTCGTACCAGCTTAAGACTTTGACCATATTTCCACCGATTTGAGTTGTCCAAGTGGCATCAAAGATAGAACTGTGAGTATTTCCAATGATGTCACTGGAGACAATAGGATCGGTATTGTACTGAAGAATTCCTTTGAGCGGGCCATCCGCTGCAGCTTTCATTGCTGCATTCACATCTTCTGCAGAGGCATCTTTGCTTAAAGTAACCACTAAATCTGTAATACTACCAACGGGAACAGGAACCCGAAGACTTAGGCCAGTCAATTTCCCATTCAACTCCGGAAGGACAAGTCCGACTGCTTTCGCAGCGCCCGTTGTTGTTGGAATGATATTGATTCCGGCAGCACGTGCACGAAGTGGATCAGCATGAAGTTGGTCTGAAACTCTCTGATCATTCGTGTAAGCATGCACGGTCGTCATGAGCCCATGCTCAATTCCAAAGTTTTCATGAATGACCTTTGCCATTGGTGCCAAACAGTTTGTTGTGCAGCTTGCATTGGAAACACATTTATGCTCGGCAGATAACTGATCATCATTGACGCCAAAAACAACTGTCAGGTCTGGTGCATCTTTAGCAGGAGCGGAGATGACGACTTTGCGTGCTCCCGCTGTCAGGTGGCTGTCATACCCTGGTTTGCCATCCGATTCTCGATTGGTAAAGAATCCAGTAGATTCAAGAGCAACTTCAACTCCCAGTTCTTTCCAAGGCAGCTCACGAGGGTCTCGCTCTGCACAGACTTGTACTTTTTTGCCGTTCACTATCAGTGTATTGCCTTCGGCATCGACTGTACCAGGAAAACGGCCTTGAACACTGTCATATTTTAAAAGCAATGCCAGTTTCTGAGGATCTCCCAAGTCATTAATTGCAACGACTTCAAATTCCTCTGGTCGAGCAGCAAGTGCTCTAAATGTAATTCTGCCAATTCGTCCAAAACCATTAATACCAACCTTTACAGCAGCCACGTAACTAACTCCTTACTCTAAAACAAATTATGTTTATACTTTGAAGGTAACCGCTAAGTCTTATGAATTCCTTTCGAATTCAATGCGGATCCCAGCTGAATTCAAATCAAATTGGATTGTAATGAGCGAGGGACAACCACACAACCGACCGCTAAGTTCACCTTACAGTTCTTAATAATTGAATGTTCTTAAAAATATGATGGTTTGTTGTTTAGTAAAATAACTCTATATGAGAAAGGAGATTAGGAAAATAATAAAATGTGTCTGGAAATTTTGACGTCTAAAAAAATACAGAGGATTCCCCTCCCTCACGGACCTGAGACTAATACATCCTAAAGGGGCTCCAGCAGAAATGACGATGGTGATTCTGGGGAGAAAGGTCCTGATTAGGGGGAATATATTAACAGATTACGCATAAAATGATGTTGATAAGATCCTGCTGAGAAGCAACTTAAATCCCTTCATAATGTCATTTAATATTATAATTACGTTCCCTTATCACCAGGACGGGCTGATGGACGATATTCTGCAGGAGTTCTTAGCAGAAAGCTGGGAGAATTTAGGTCAACTAGACTCAGAAATTGTTGAGCTAGAGAAAGATCCACAAAATGCTGAGCTGATAGCCAGTATTTTTCGTACCATACATACCATCAAAGGGACTTGTGGATTTCTGGGGCTGACGAATCTGGGAGCCGTAGCTCATTCTGCAGAGAATGTATTGGGAAAAATGCGAGAGGGAATTCTGGATGTTTCCCCCGGAGCTATCTCACTTGTTCTAGAGGCAATCGATAAGATCAAAGAACTCTTGCAAGGTCTTGAAGCGACTGGTGAAGAACCCAAAACAGACCATTCCGCATTAACTTCCATGTTAGATGAACTGGCCGATTATGCTACAAAATCGGCAGCGGAAGCTTCTTTTGAAGAACCCGCTGGGTCAGCAGTTACTTCAACTGTTGAAGAATCAGCACCAGAGGATTCTTCAGACAGTCAGAAGTTGGAACAAACTGAAAGCAGCGACCAACCGCCCATAAATAATTCGAATGACCCCGTAACTCCTCCTGTCAGTTCCGAAACGGAATCAACAGGGCTTGCAACTCCTGCAGCAACAGAAGGCGATGCTGTTTCCAAATCATCAAAAGTGAGTGTTGCTGATTTATCGATTCGTGTGAATGTCAATGTAGTTGATAGCTTGATGAATCTGGTAGGTGAACTGGTTTTAACTAGAAATCAGTTATTGCAGCTAGCGCGAGGTGATGAAGAATCCAAATATGCGGCTCCAATCACGCTTTTAAATCGAGTGACTACAGACCTGCAGGAAGGAGTCATGAAAACACGCATGCAGCCGATAGGTAATGCATGGAACAAGTTGCCCCGACTAGTTCGCGACTTATCTCAAGTCACAAATAAACATATCGAATTAGTCATGACAGGAGCAGAAACCGAGTTGGATCGAACGGTTTTGGATGCCATCAAAGATCCCCTGACCCACATGGTAAGAAACTCGGCCGATCATGGAATCGAAACTCCGGAAATACGTAAGGCGAATGGGAAATCAGAATCGGGGACAGTCCATTTAAATGCTTATCATGAAGGTGGGCATGTCATTATTGAAATTCAGGACGATGGAGCAGGCATCAGCCGCGATAAAGTTCTGGCAAAAGCAATTGCTCAGGGTCTAATTAAAGAATCAGATGCTTCTAGTGTGTCTGACAGTCATATCTATTCGATGATTTTTCATGCCGGGTTTTCAACTGCTGAAAAGGTGAGTTCGGTTTCCGGTCGTGGAGTCGGGATGGATGTTGTTCGAACTCAGATTGAGAAGATAGGTGGTACGGTTGATATCTCTTCCAAAATTGGTGAAGGGACCATGGTTCGTATCAAAATTCCGCTGACTTTGGCGATTGTGTCTGCCTTAGTATTAGAGAGTGGTGGGCAGCCATTTGCGATTCCCCAATTAGGCGTTGTAGAATTGGTTCGATTGTCAGCAGAAGATCGTGAGAAGATTGAAACCATTCATAATAAAGAAGTCTTCCGGCTACGAGACCGGCTACTGCCTTTGGTTCATTTGAACGAAGTGCTTGGACTCGAAGAACAGCCCCCAGCTGACGATGACTTGGATGATACCAACATTGTTGTAGTCCAGGTGGGCGAAGACCAGTTTGGATTAATTGTATCCAGAATCTTTGACACCGAAGAAATAGTGGTCAAGCCCGTAGGACGTCTCTTGAAAAATATTGGGCTTTATCAAGGGACGACGATATTGGGAGATGGCAGCGTTGTAATGATTCTGGATGTCGGTGGGATCTTCAATAAATGTGGTAATAGTGCAGCTCATTCTCAAACGACGACAGAAGAGGTGAATTCCGGCACTGATCGGGACACGATCAGCATGCTGCTCTTCAATATCAAAGAAAATGAGACAATGGCTGTTCCGTTGTCTCTGGTTGCTCGTTTGGAAGAGTTTCCACAAGAGAATATCGAGAATAACAGTGGTCAAAAAGTCGTTCAATATCGTGAGGATTTGCTTCCTCTACTCTCTGTAGAAGGGGTTGAGTATGGAGCTGGCGAACCGATTGATCCACAGCCAGTGATCGTATTTTCGGATAATAGCCGATCAATGGGGCTCATGGTCAATGAAATTAAAGACATCATTGATGAGCAACTTGTGATTCGTATGCAGTCTGATCGCCCCGGCGTCTTGGGAACAGCAATCATCGGCAAAAATGCAATCGATGTTATTGATACGCAGTACTATGTCACACGCTCGACACCGAACTGGTTTGAGAGTGTGGAAGATAAAAAAACGTTTCGAGTCTTAGTGGTCGATGGCTCAATGTTCTTTCGCCAGTTAGTGGCAACTGCTCTAGAAACGGAAGGCTATTCAGTAGTGACCTGTGATAGCTGTGTCAGTGCCATAGAACTTTTGGAGAGAGACTCACAGTTCCATGCGGTTATCACTGATATTGATTTGCCAATGATGAGTGGCTTTGAGTTTTGTGAATGGGTTAAAGGACGAGAAACAACTAAAGATATTAACGTCATCGCTTTAACGTCTTCAAATAGCTCTGCCAACCAATCAAGAGCAACTGAAGTTGGTTTTGAACAGTTCCTGATCAAATTTAATTCTCATGAACTTGTTTCCTGTCTGAATAGTTGCTTTGCCAGAATGGAATTTGATGCAGGAGTGAATGCATGAGTACAGCACAAACACAGGTTGATTCAAGTAATGGCATGGAATCACAACTAGATTATTCAAGTCAATACGTTTCGTTTAGGGTTGATGGCCAGTTACTTGGCGTGCCGGTAAATATGGTCCAGGAAGTACTCACCGAACAAGTGATATCTCCGACACCTCTCTCACGCGATGAGATTAAAGGTTTGTTAAATCTTCGAGGGCAGATTGTAACTGCAGTCAGCCTCAGGAAACGCTTAGGACTGCCTGATCTAGAAGATGGCAATTCAATGAATGTCGTCACCCGTATGGGGGAAGAGTCATTCAGCTTACTGGTAGACGAAGTAGGTGATGTAATCAATGTTTCAGGTCGCTCAATGGAACCGGTTCCAAGAACACTGGATCCACATTGGAGGTCTGTCACGATAGGTGTTTTTCAATTGGAAGAAGGCTTGTTTGTCATTCTAGATGTTGAAACGATTTTGAATTTTGAATGAGTCGTTTTCTGATATTTATTTTGACTGGTAATTAAGGGCCATATTTGTGGATTTAAATGTTACTGCACTTCGAGAGTCGTTTGAATTGGTCGCTCCCCGTGCTGACCAGCTGGCAGAACGATTTTATGAAAAATTATTCGAAGATTATCCAGATTTGCTGCGATATTTTACGGCTACCAATTTTTCAGAGCAACGTGGCAAGTTAATTCAGGCACTTGTGCTCGTTTTGAAATCGCTGGAGACTCCTGATGCTTTAACCAAAGTATTACATCAGTTAGGAAAACAACATGGGGACATGGGGGTCCAGGATGATGATTATCCCCCAGTAGCTAATACATTAATCAGTGTATTGGCCGAGTATGCAGAAGAAGCATGGAATGAAGAACTGGAAGAGTGTTGGCGTCAGGCACTCGAAGCTGTTGCGACAACCATGATTGAAGGTGCTAAAGACTCAAGTCGCGCAAAACAGCTTCAATCGGCGGCTGTATCTGGCTCACAGGGAGCCGACTTTGAAGAAGGGGATTCTGTTCAAGAAATGCCTCATTCCTCAGAGAGTAAAAAACAACTACAAACCGAACTACCATCAAGGTCTGAAGAGCAGATCAAAAAAACCAAGGAGAATAGTGATATGTCGATTGATTCAGTACAGAATACAGAACAGAGCGCGGCTACTGAACAGTCGCAGAACCTTGAGCAGTTTTATGGGATGGCGGAATACAGTCCTCAAGCCACCATGTATTTGAATACAGAGGGAACAGTAACCTATCTCAACCGCAAGGGCCAGGAGCTATTTGCCGATCTGAGTAGTGTCTTAGGAATTGAGCCAAAGCAGCTTGTTGGTGGACCAGTTTCTCAATTGTTCAACAAAATTCCTGACCTGCATACTGCTCTGGAATCATTACTAGGCGAGAAAACCATTGCTGCGCATTTGGGTGATCGCGATATTGAAATTAACTTAACTCCAGCCAAATCCTCAGATGGTACATCTTCTGGTACTATCGTAGCCTGGAACGATATTACAGCGAAAAAAGCAATTGAAAAAGACGTATCGCGAATCCAGAGTATGATGGAGAACATTCCCGTCAACGTCATGCTGGCAAATACTGACTTAGAGATTACCGATGTTAATCCAGCATCTGTAAAAAAGTTGAAAACTCTGGAGCAGTTTTTGCCTGTTAAAGTGGAAAATCTCATCGGACAAAATATCGATATCTTTCATAAGAATCCGGCTTATCAACGCGGGATGCTGAGTGATCCATCTAATCTACCAGCGCGAGCGACGATTGAAGTCGGTCCAGAAAAATTGGATTTACTGGTCAGTCCTGTCACCGACTCGGATGGTAAATACATCGGTCCCATGGTGACCTGGGAAGTGATTACGGAAAAACTGAGACTTGAAAACGAAATGGCTCGTGTTCAAAACATGATGGACAGTATTCCAATCAATGTACTGTTGGCAAATCGAGATCATGAATTGGTATACATGAACCCGGCTTCATTTAAGCAATTAAAAGCAATCGAGCACTTATTACCTAAGCCAGTCGAACAACTGGTAGGCCAGAGCATTGACATCTTTCACAAAGAACCGGAGATGCAGCGGCGTCTTTTATCAGATCCTTCGAATTTGCCGCATCGTGCTAAGATCAAGGTGGGTGAAGAAACTCTTGATCTTCTGGCAACCGCAATTATGGACAAAGACAATAACTATATTGGTCCCATGATTTCCTGGTCGGTCGTCACAGCACAGGTTCAATTGGCAGACGATTTTGAATCAGAAATTCAAGGTATTGTGAGTGTGGTTACTTCTTCGGCTACGGAAATGCAGGCTAGCTCAAAGAGTCTTTCTGATATGGCTGATAATACCGCACGCCAGTCTCAAGTAGTAGCGGCGGCAAGTGAAGAAGCAACACGTAATGTCGAAACGGTCTCTTCAGCCGCCGAAGAATTAAGTGCATCGATTAGTGAAATTTCCCGTCATGTACAGGATCAATCTCACATGACATCACAGGCAGTGAATGAAGCAGAGAGTACAAACGCAACAATCAAAGAGCTCGGAATTGCCAGTACCGAGATTGGTCAGGTTGTCAAAGTGATTACTTCTATCGCACAACAGACGAACTTGCTGGCTTTAAATGCAACAATTGAAGCTGCACGTGCTGGCGAAGCTGGAAAAGGTTTTGCCGTTGTCGCTAATGAAGTGAAGGAACTTGCCCGGCAGACTGCTCGAGCAACAGAAGAGATTAGTGAAAAGATCAATGCCATTCAAGGGTCAACTGGTGTTGCTGTAACAGCAATCGGTTCGATCGGTGAGAGTATTGGCAAGATCAACGAGATTTCAACCACAATTGCCAGTGCTGTTGAAGAACAGACAGCGGCAACCAATGAGATCTCACGAAATGTTGCAGAAGCCGCTCGCGGAACCGCTGAAGTTACCAATAACATTTCGGGTGTTTCTCAAGCAGCTACCGATAGTGGTACAGCATCAAACGACATGCTGGCAGCCGCGCAAGGTTTGACTCAAGAGTCCGTAAAGCTGGACGAAGCAGCCACTTCATTCCTGGAACGAATGAGAGCAATGTAAGGATTAAGTTCCATCTCGTGAAAATCAGAAATAACCGTCGGTGTGATCGTATGTTTATTCATGGGTTGTTCTGACGGTTTTTTTCTTCATGAAGTAGGATGAATTTGAGGCATAAGTCTCAAAAGTATTAAAAAAGAAGGAAAATACAGTTTGTTCTGCATGCCTTCTGAAACGTGTTCTAGACTTCATCTGGTAGTTTGATCAACCGATGATGTAGTGAATTGAAGCGTAGGTGCTACGTCCAATTCTTGAATTACTGGCTATTCACTAAGAGATAATTTTTACAAACTGGGAGACCGGTGGAAATGAAAACGATATTACTTGTTGATGATTCCCGGGCAGTTCGACTTGTTGGACGCCGCATGATGGGGACTCTTGGATTGAACGTTCTGGAAGCAGAAGATGGCAAGCAGGCTTTGGAAGTTGCGAGAGCGAATCCTGAGTTGGATGCAGTATTGCTGGACTGGAATATGCCGATCATGGATGGCATGGAGTTCTTAACTGCATTAAGGAATGAAGAAAGGGATAAACAACCGATTGTTGTGATGTGTACAACGGAAAATGACATGCCCCAAATCGTACAGGCCATGCAGGCAGGTGCGAATGAGTATATTATGAAACCGTTTACCGAAGATATTGTCCGCGACAAACTGGAAGAAACAGGTGTTTTGTGAGTCAGTCGATCATAAAAGTTCTTCTGGTCGATGACTCAGCTGTAATTCGGGGACTAATGACTCAGGCCATCAATTTGGATTCTAAAGTTGAAGTCGTCGGTTCTGCCATGCATGGTCAGACGGCACTCACCTGGCTAAAAAAAAATCAGGCTGATGTGATCGTTCTTGATGTAGAAATGCCTGTCATGGATGGGATAAGCTGCTTAAAGCAGCTTAAACAGGATTACCCTGCGATTCCTGTCATTATGGCAAGTGCCCTGACTCTTGCGGGAGCAGAGGTGACTTTGAAGGCTCTCGATCTGGGAGCTGCAGGTTGTATCCCCAAGCCTGTTGCTACAAATGCAGCAGACGCGATCGCGCAGGTTGCTCAAGGTTTAATTCCGTTGATCAAGGCATTGGCAGGACAACAGAACGGGCTTCAGTTGAAAGAGGCATGTGGTCTAACAAAAACACTAAAGTCACCTACTAAGACTCCCATGGTATTGGTGATTGGGGCGAGTACGGGGGGGCCCAATGCACTGAAAGCGGTGTTGTCTGCTATTCCAGCGAAATTTACTTTACCAATTTTAATAGCACAGCACATGCCACCTCTGTTTACAAAAACATTAGCTGAGCATATTGAACGTGAAACGAAACGTCCCACAGCAGAAGCCTTTGATGGCGTTTTAATAGAACGAAACCATATATATATCGCCCCGGGCGATTTTCACATGACAATAGATAAACGGGATGACCGAATGGTGATCCGCCTGAATCAAGACGCCCCAGAGCATTTTTGCCGTCCTTCTGTCAATCCTCTGTATGCTTCCGCAGCAAAGTGGTATGGCAGTTCCGTTTTGGCAGTCATGCTGACAGGAATGGGCGATGATGGAATTGAGGGAGCGCAACAAATTAGTGACCGAAAAGGTTACATCATAGCACAGGATGAGCAGAGTAGTGTTGTTTGGGGAATGCCTGGTGCGATTGTTAATGCATGGCTTGCCAATCAAGTTTTACCCCTCAGGAATATTGCTCCTGAATTAATTCGGCTTTGTTCTTTATAGAAAGTGGTGATCTCGTGTCTCCAGAAGATTATACATATATTACAAAATATTTATTAGATACGACCGGACTTTCTCTCGGTGAAAATAAAGAGTATCTACTGGAAGCCCGTCTGATTCCTATTGCTCAATCGCGTGGCATGAATGGAATTGAGGATCTTGTTTTGAGTTTAAGATCTCAGTTAGATCAAAGCCTGAAAACAGAAGTCATGGAAGCGATGACAACAAATGAATCATCATTTTTCCGTGACAAACGTCCTTTTGAGGAATTTAAAACATCGATACTGCCAGATCTCATCGCTGAGCGAAAAATCTCAAAAAAATTGAGAATCTGGTGTGCTGCTTGCTCTAATGGTCAGGAACCCTACAGCATTGTTATGTCCTTACGCGAGAATTTTCCGGAATTGATTGACTGGAATATTCAGATCGTGGGTACTGACTTATGCACAAAAGCATTGCATCGGGCTGAAGCAGGAGTTTATTCACAGTTTGAAGTTCAACGTGGTTTACCAGTTCAGCTCTTGATGAAGTATTTTGAACAATGTGAACAGGGTTGGAAAATAAAGTCAGACTTCGATGTGGGCATACAGTGGAAACATCTGAATCTATTGGAAGATTTCAAGCATTTGGGAATGTTCGATATCGTTTTTTGTAGAAATGTGTTGATTTATTTTGAACCGGATTTGAAGAAGAATATTCTGGATCGAATCAGGAATCAAATGAATTCTTCAGGAGTTCTGTTACTGGGGGCTGCAGAAACAGTTTTAGGAATTTCAGATCATTATTCCAAACTGCCTGAGTGTCAGTCAGCCATTTATCGTGTGTCTGGTCAGAAAACACAAGAAACACAAGAAGTCACTTAATCCCTTTACTGGATAACTGATCCCGTCAATCGTGTCATCTTGAAGATACAGTCAGATTATTCTTTCATAAACGGGATCAGCATAATGGGATTTGGGTGTTAAAAAGCACTTTCCTTATTTGAACATATGTGATATTAGTTCCGCTCGTTAATGCTATTGAAGACTGTTGAAATTATTCAAATCGATGAGTTTCTTTTGAATTCGCACAGGGAAGTGCAAGGTAATGCGTCTTGCAATATTTGAAGATAAGTCTGCTCTACAATTCGCACCGATTTCATTAATGAGGCCTGTGTTTGAATTATTGTGTGGTCAATATACTTGCCGAGAACGGTTGTTAAACTCCCTTTCCTGTGAAGAGTGGGGTGTGTTAATTCGCCCTGTTCTTTCTGAAATATATTCAGAACAATTCCCAGATGCTCGCATTAATGATGCGATCTGGCTAAATGAAGGCCAGACTCTGCTGATTAATGGGCGGTGGCTCCCCTCAAACAAAGCGATCTCTCAGCTTGCTGAAGTTTCATCTGATACGGTAGGAATCATCGGAAACTCTGTCGCTTATTTACTCTTGGAGCCTGAAGAGTCCACTTTGCTGACGACTGATGCCTGGGATAACGCGATTAATAAAATTGCCGAGACCAGGCGGGCCGTTCATGTAGAAGGAGTAGAACTTCAACATCCCTGGGATCTCGTAAATCAAAATCGGCATCAATTACTAGCTGACTTTTCCTTATGTCAGAATTCGATTGAATCGACCAGTGATGCAGCGAATTTAACCATTGTAGGTGCACCTGATCTAGTACAACTCTCGACTTCCGCCGAGATTGATCCTTTTGTTGTTCTGGATACCAGAAATGGCCCGATTGTTATCGAGGACAATGCCAAAATTCAGGCTTTTACCCGGATTGAAGGACCTGCTTATATAGGGAGGGGAACGCAGTTGTTTCGAGCGAATATCAGGTCCGGGACTTCAGTCGGTCCACATTGCAGGCTTGGTGGTGAAATTGAAGAATCCATCGTGCATGGATATGTTAATAAATATCATGAAGGATTTTTAGGGCATTCCTATATTTGTCCTTGGGTTAATTTGGGGGCTCAAACCAATAACAGTGATCTCAAAAATGATTACTCTGATGTCAAAGTCCCACTATCGGGAGTTCCCATAGAGACGCATCTGGTAAAAGTTGGTTGTTATATAGGCGATCATACAAAGACCGGTTTGAACAGCCTGTTTAATACTGGTACCTCTGTCGGTGTGATGTGCATGGTTCTTCCAACCGGGGAACTACTGCCTAAGCATATCCCCTCATTTTCACGGTTCTGGTTAGGACGTATCGAAAATCAAGTTGACATTTCGGAACTCTTCCAATTGGCTGAAGTCACGATGAAACGCAGAGGTCTTAAGCTGACTGCCGCTCAACGCAAGCTTCTGATTGCGCTGGCAGATGAAACTGCTGAGGAACGCGAACAGGCAATCTGCTGGTGGGAACAGAAATGTCAGGCACGCCCTGCTCCACATACAACGCCTTAAAGCGTTTACTGCATTTTGCAGGCATGATTTCTTTGTAAATGTGCTTGGATTCTGGAGAACATTTTCGTTCATTCAGAGCGAACTCTGCCCAGTCTGGAATTGTCCTGTACATAGAGCAGAGTGAAGAAACGAGGAAGGTTGTAGGATCTTTAGAAGAAAACGATGAGATTTATCCCTTTCGTAAGATTTATCATCTTGATGTAAGAATGTCGCAAAATGACGACAGTCTTTGCACTACCAAAATGTTTTTGTGAAAATTACCAAAGGTGTTTTGCATCATAGTTGCGGGTCTGGTAAGCGTTTACGGTTCCTTTCTTCTTATGACAATTATTTCGGTGAGTTTGGTACAGTCATTGCGATTCTTTTTGTCATTATGTTTTTCGAGTATGAAAAGCGACAGCCTGCTCAGAAACATCGAGTTTGCGGCTGTGAATTAGAATTACAAACCTAAAAGTGTTGAATTGAGAAAGTAGGAGAAGAGGGTCATGTCTGATCAGATCATGGAAGAATTGTGGAATGGAATATCACCAGCGACAAATGGCGCCGAAGTCGTCAATGCTGTCGTAGATCGGTTAGTAGAGTTAAATATCGATTTACAGGAAGTTTCCCTCGCAGAGATGAAGACTCTAATGGCTTGTGCTTACCGGCACAAAGCAAAGGATGAATTACCAAAACGGAACCGGTGCGTTTCAGATTGTGTGATCGCCTCTTAACAGTTCAAATTAGTGTAATAATCGAACGAATTGTGAGAACGAATCAAACAATGTTCTTGAATTATTTAAGCCTTTGGTGGTAGAACTGATGAGCTTCACATTTCTTTTCCCACTCCAGAAAGAGCTAAGATGGACGATTCAAATCATGATCTGCCTCATGGGGACCGAGCCGGGGATCACTCTGAAATTGTTGAGCAGATAGTGGAATCACTCAAGCAAGGCAAAAAAATACAGGCCATCAAAGATTACAGAGAGTCCACAGGGGCAGGCTTGAAAGAATCGAAAGAGGCCATTGAAGCACTCATCCAGAAGTATGATATTCAAATGAAGTCCGGTTGTGCTACAATGCTTTTAATGGCGATCTCCACGATAGCACTGACTTTCATCGTCTGGTTGAGATGAATTAATCCACCATCACAGAGGCTCTTGGCTCTGCTTCGCTACTGTTCGGTCTAATGGGCAGTGAATTTCCCTGATTGAAAGCGTCACTCATTCTTTGGTAGTTCTCATGATGATTGTACTAAGGCGGGGTTGATACGGAGTGTTTATTTTATAAATCTAATAAACAATGCGAATAACTTTCTTGAGGTGCTAATTTATAGTTATATAATCAATGAGTGAAGTTGATTTGGATCTGTAAGCCCTGATTTCAGGGACCAGTTTACTTCAGCAATTAAATGCGGGGTCTTTGTATGTGATATGCTTTTCATGTAGTAAAGATTTGTTATTTGATCTGTGAAAATTTCTTTTTTTCAAATTTTCTATATTGGGGATCGTCATGTTTTCAAATCAAAAAAGACGTCCGGGTTTTACGTTAATCGAGTTACTGGTTGTCATTGCTATTATTGCAATCTTAATTGCTCTTTTACTTCCTGCTGTCCAGCAGGCTCGCGAGGCGGCACGCCGTGCCACTTGCAAGAATAAGCTCAAGCAAGTTTCCTTAGCGTTACATAACTACCATGAAACGCATCGTGTGTTCCCTCCAGGGGCCATCAATTATGGCTGGTGCACTCTTAACCCGGTTGATGCACCTGGTCGAACTACACATAATAAAAATGGGCTTTCCTTATTGCTTCCCTTCCTGGATCAGGCTCCCCTTTATAATAAAATTAACCAGGAAACTGCCAACGGTCCTCAGAATGGAGGTTTTTGTTGTAGTTACCCAGGAGCTGGTGTTCCTCTGGCAGGGAACCCCGCAGATAACGCAGATGAAATGACGATTCTTCTCGATATCTTTCTCTGTCCTTCTGATTCTGGAACAACGCATCTGGGAACCGGTGCACCCTACGGAACTGCAGTAGCACCAGGTCCAGCCAAAACCAATTATGAACTCAGCGCGGATCAAACTATTAGTTGCAACTTATGGGCAAGCCAGTCTACCACCTCTCGAAAAATATTTGGCGAAAATAGCCGTGCGAAAATTAGTGACATTAAAGATGGGAGTTCTAATACCATCATGGTTTGTGAAACGACGCGTACGGTCGCTAATGGCGAACCACCCGCCTGGGGCATGCGAGGCTGGGTCACAACCGGCGGAGACGTGGACCCAGGAATTAATGTCTGGGATATTCCTACTGGGGCGACTAGTCCAGATTTTGGAAACCTAAATAGCTGGGGACAAGTTGGGAGCATGCATGTTGGCGGAGCTCACTTTGGGATAGCGGATGGAGCCGTCCGGTTCATCTCAGAAAATACAGATCTGACATTACTCAGGCGGTTGGGAACAATGTCAGATGGTTTCGTTGCTCCATTACCTTAAATCCTCCTTTTTTCATTGAGTTTGCAACACAAGAATGAGGTGATTTATGAGTTTTCATATAGACAGGCATGTTTCGCCTGTTGTATTGGTAGTTGTTCTCTCCTTATGCACGGGGTGTGGATCAAAAGATCCAGGACCTGAGTTGACTTCAGTGACAGGGGTTATACTTCTGAATGAGAAGCCGTTAGATAATGCAGAACTCATTTTCATTCCTGTAGAATCTACACCAGGAGTCGGTGGACGAGCCCGAACCAAAGAAGGGGGTAAATTCAATATGATTTACAGTCGTGGGGGGGAGGGACTACCTGAAGGTAATTACAGAGTCGCTGTCAGCTATCGATTGATGCCAGATGGCTCTCCTGTACCTGAAGGTGATACAACTCCCCCGATCGAATCTCCAGCGAGCGAAACGCTACCCCTGAAATATTGTGATTATGATAAATCAGAATTAAAAGCGACCGTTTCTCCTGGAAAGCCAATTACGCTTAAACTCACCACCACAAAAAAGTAAATTACATTAAAAGCAAGAGAAAATGGTCGGCAGTATCATTCGCTTGCGAAGTCAGGCAACCTGATTCTAGTCATAGAGCCCCTTTGGGGGATCTGAGGAAACGGTTCTATTTATGCTGGACGCTGGAGTAATTGCTTTTTAGTATTATCTATTTCAAATCATACTTGTGATTCGAAAAGTGATGTTCGTTCTGTTAAATTGGATGCATTGGTCTTTTATGGGTTGGCCCGCCCCATTCAGGATCAGTTCCAAAAAACTTTCCTATTGAAATCATCCTTTCTTCACAATGAGCAAATATTTTGTCATCATAGTATGTAGATCCGTTTTGCTGTATTTGTGATATTGCTAATCTGAAAAATACAAATCGGATTTCACGATCTCCCCGAATTACCCTCCTCGAAAGGTTTATTCATGCGACGGTTCATAACCCCTTTGACTGTCGTTGGTGTTCTGCTGACATCAACTCTGATTTGGGCGTGTTCGGTTCCCGTGTTCCGGTATGCTCTGGAGCGTTGGCCTGCCGACAAATACAGTGTAGTGATTTATTACCGCGGTAAATTGAATCAGGAACATCAGAAGATTGTTGCACAATTTGATAAAGAAGGAACAATCGGTCAGCAATCTGCGAATGTAGAATTACGACTGATTGATTTGGATTCAAAACCAGCTCCGAAATCGGAAGATCTTGAACTTTGGAAAATTCAAAAAACGGAAACGCTTCCCTTAATGGTCGTGCGAACCCCTCTACCAGCACCCGTTCCGTCTGGATTCTGGTCGGGAGAATTGAGTGAAGAAAACGTCGCAAAGATGATCGATTCCCCTTTGCGTAAGAACATTGCCAAGCAGTTGATCAATGGGCAAACCGCCGTTTGGGTTTTTCTGGAAAGTGGTAATCCTGAAAAAGATAAATCGGCATTTGCACTTTTATCTAAAGAGCTCAAGCGAATGGAGAAAACTCTTAAACTGCCAGAAATAGAAGAGGCGGACATTGAGCAGGGACTGGTAAGTGTATCTCCTGACAGTTTGAAACTAAAATTCAGTCTTGAAAAATGTTCCCGTGAGGATTCTGCAGAAGCCGGGTTCACGAGTATGTTACTTGCAACAGAAAATGACTTAAAGGAATTTACTGCTGAGCCGATGGCTTTTCCCGTCTTTGGGCGTGGGCGTGTATTATATGCGTTAATAGGTAAAGGAATTAATAGCGACACAATTGAGCAGGCTTGCAGAGATTTGACCGGTCCCTGCACTTGTCAGGTAAAAGATCAAAATCCAGGGACTGATTTATTGATGGCTGTCAATTGGGAAAAACTAGTGACGCCGACGACGCAGGATGAGAAAGAACTCCCGCCTCTGACAGGATTGACAGGTTATTCAAAAGAATCCAAAGGAAAATCGGGAGATCTCAAAATGTCTGAAATCCTGAAAAAATCTCTAGCTCAAAATGGTTCTGATTCTAAGAAAACCGGTTCGAATTCCAGTGAGGATGTAACAGCGCCTGAAGTTGCTACGACCTCAACAACGAGCGATAAAGCGACCCCGTCGTTGTCGTCAGGGATGGTAGAGAGCCCCAATCAATCTGATTCCTCTGAAATGACACAAGGCAGTTCATTGTTTCGAAATATGATGATTATGGCTGCAATGATGCTTGTGGTTGTTTTGGGGGCAAGCTATTTCCTGATGGCTCGGAAATAAATCGTTTTTCGTTCGACCAACCGTAATACTTCTCCTCCCGAGTTTAGTTTAAGAAGAGTCCAGACTATGTCTTTATTCCGTTTGATTCTGCAGGAAATGCAGCATCGCAAGATTAACTTTTTGCTGGGATTGGTCTCAGTCGTGATTGCAGTAGCATGCCTGGTTGCCGCTTTAACACTGCTTCAGGCAGATGAGATACAGACGGCATTCATTCTGGAAAAGAAGGCAGACGAAGTAAAAGAAGCAGGTGATCAACTCGAAGATGCCATGCGTAAAATTACCAAGGGACTTGGGTTTAACATTCTGATTCTTCCTTCAAACCAGGACTTGAATGAGTTTCATCTCACCGGAATCGTTTCGGGCACGATGCCCGAAGAAAACGTTAAAATATTGGCAGAATCCAAGATTGTCACAGTCAATCATTTATTGCCAATGGTTGCCAAGAAAATTACCTGGCCTGAAAAAAAGTGTGAAGTGATTTTAACGGGGACGCGCGGAGAAGTCCCTTTGCGACATCGTGCATTGAAAAAACCCCTTCAGCAACAGGTTCCCAAAGGGACCATGGTAATGGGTTATCAAATTCAGCAAAAACTTGGTTTAAATGTGAATGACAAAGTTAAGCTGATGGGCAAAGATTTCAAAATCACCCAGTGTTATCCAGAGCGAGGTACTGCAGATGACAGCACAGTCTGGATCAATCTTGAAGAAGCGCAGGAATTGCTGAAGATGCAAAATCTGGTGAATGCGATTCTGGCGTTAGAATGTAATTGTGCAGCCAAAGACCGTGTGGCGCAGATACGTGAAGAAATTGGTAAAATACTTCCAGGAACCCAGATCATTGAAAGAGGCCCCCCTGCTCTTGCTCGAGCAGAAGCTCGAAATCAAGCTCATGCAAGTGCCGTCGCATCGCTGGAACAGGAAAAGGCGAATCGGTTACAGATGATCAAACGCCATGCAGATTTTGCAGCTGTGTTGGTTCCCTTGGTTGTGCTTGGATGCGGGGCCTGGATCGGATTCCTGTCACTCGAAAACGTTAGACGCCGCGCACCTGAGATTGGAGTGCTGCGTGCAATTGGTTTACGGTCTACTCAGGTATTCGGGATTTTTATCATCAAAGCATTCCTGATTGGCGTGATTGGTGCATTGATTGGATACTTTCTGGGATATGGGATCGGTATTACCTGGGGCAGTTTGCCTGCATCAGTGAATCCGCAAGAAGCCTTGTTTTCAGGACGATGGTTACTGTTAAGTTTGATATTCGCACCCGTGTTAGCAAGTTTATCCAGTTGGATACCAGCCTTATTGGCAGCAAGACAGGATCCTGCCACAATTCTGCAAGAAGGGTAGTCAGAAGAATATGTTATTGGAATTAGTCGAATTATCTAAGTCCTTCAAATCCGGATCAAAACGAGTTCAGGCTGTCGATGGGATCAGTCTGACTGTTGATGCGGGTGAATTTCTCGCCATCAAAGGTCCGAGTGGCTGTGGTAAATCAACCTTGCTTTTAATGGTGGGGGGACTGTTGAGCCCCGATTCAGGAGAGGTATTAATCGAAGGCACTAATCCTTACAAACTTTCCAATGATCAAAGAGCTCGATACCGTTCGACTCACATGGGTTTTGTATTTCAACAATTCCATTTGATTCCCTATTTAAATGTACTGGATAATGTACTGACGCCTGCCTTAGCAACGAATTTATCTCAAGCTAAAGAACGTGCAAAGGAGTTGATTGAGCAATTTGGTTTAGAGCATCGTCTGCATCACACACCCGCAGAACTGAGCACTGGTGAAAAACAGCGTGTGGCATTGGCCAGAGCCCTCTTTCATCAACCCAAAATTCTTTTGGCTGACGAACCCACGGGCAATCTGGATTCCGAAAACTCCGAAATTGTTTTGAAGGCATTGAGTGAGTTTACCAAAGAGGGAGGATGTGTGCTGATGGTTACGCATGATGATCAGGCTGTTAAGTCTGCAGAGCGCGTGTTGGGAATCAACGCAGGTCGCTTAATACCAGAATCGGAAACGGAAGTATTACTGAATTCTTAAAGGCCAGTTGTCTGTATCAATTGGGAACATGTAATGAAACAGCATTGTCGTCATCAATGGAAGAAGACAACCACGGAGACATGTCCGGAAGGAAAACTCAACAGTGGGTTGGCGCTTGTAGGAAGCTCGCTGCTGTTTCTGGTGATCATGGTGGGGTTACTCGTTTATTCTCCCTCGAAAGATTCCTCTGAGACCGCGAGTCAAGATGATGCCTCTCTTCTGATGTATTGTGCTGCAGGTATTAAACCACCGGTAGCGGCTTCAGCTGCGCAGTTTGCAGAAGAGGTGTTTGGTGTTCCAGTCCACTTGCAGTATGGTGGTTCCGGTACCCTGTTGAGTAATTTACAGGTGGCGAAACAGGGGGACCTCTATCTGGCTGCAGATACCAGTTATATAGAGATTGCTCGCGAGAAGAACCTCGTTAAAGAAGCGATCCCAGTAGCTCAGATGCGGCCGGTGATTATGGTGAAGAAAGGGAACCCCAAAAAGATTCAGTCGATTGATGATTTGACAAAAGAAGGTGTCAGCTTTTCATTAGCCAATCCAGATGCCGCATCGATTGGGAAACTGGCTAAAAAAGAGTTGCAAAATGCAAAAAAGTGGGACGCTATATCCAAGTCCGCCCGAGTCTTTAAACCGACTGTTTCAGAGGTTGCCAATGATATTCTCCTGGGGGCGGTGGATGCCGGCATTGTCTGGGATGCAACTGTGAATCAGCATTCTGATCAGGCAGAAATGATAGAAGTTCCTGAATTCGCTAAATCTGTAAAAAATGTGACAGTCGGGATTTTAAAATCATCCCAAAAGCCGCAGCAGGCATTGATGTTTGCCCGCTATCTGCAAGCTCCTGGAAAAGGGGGGAAACATTTTTCCGGTATGGGCTATCAGACTGTCAAAGGAGACATATGGGACCCTCACCCACAAGTTCTGTTATTCAGTGGTGGTGTGAATCGGCTGGCCATTCAGGACACTCTGAAAGCGTTCGAAAAACGCGAAGGAATTTCAGTCAATGTTGTGTATAACGGATGCGGGATTCTGGTGGGTCAAATCAATAGTGGACAAAAGCCGGATGCTTATTTTGCTTGCGATAAATCCTATATGGTGGAAGTGCAACCTAAGTTTGCCCTGCCTTTAACTGTTGCAGAAACCGATATGATTATCATCGTCGAGAAAGGCAATCCTAAAAAAATAAAATCGGTCTACGATCTGGTTGGTGAGAATATCAAAATTGGAATCGCTCATCACGAACAAAGTGCGCTGGGGGCATTGACAAAAAAGTTATTGAGCCCACTCGTATCGGGAGATAAAAATCTTTATGACGCAATTCAGCCGAACGTGAAAACAAATACTCCGACCGCTGATATGCTGGTAAATCAACTACGAACAGGTTCATTGGATGCAGCGATAGTCTACCGGGCCAATATTTCAAAGGTTGCCGATAAACTTGATGTGATTGAAATCAAAGAGGGACGACCTCTGGCAGAGCAGCCAATTGCGATCTTGAAGTCCACTAAATATCCCAATCTCATGCAGCGTTTGGTTGACCAGTTGACTTCAGATTCTTCTCGGGTGATTTTTGAGTCTAAAGGATTTCGTTGGCGCATGACTCCGGAGTCGCTATGACTGAGCAGAAGGCTGAGGAGCCATTAAACTCATTAAAATCACGATCTGATCTCCCCTTCTATACAATTTTTATAGCCATCAGTACCATTTATGTTTTACTGATCGTAGCAATGCTTTCGGCAGAGACAACGTACACGACTCCCGACCATATCTGGGCAGCGTTTGCGAAGCCGGAAATTCGCTATGCGATCTGGCTCAGCCTGGTCTCGTGTGCGATCACAACAGTTCTTTCTCTCTGGGTTTCTGTACCAATTGGATACCTGATGTCCAGGCACAATTTCTGGGGGAAAGTATTCATTGATGCGATTTTAGATATTCCGATCGTCTTACCACCGCTGGTAATTGGATTGTGTCTGTTGATTTTATTTCAGGTGGAATTACCTCAGATTGAATGGCTCAATGAAATGGTTGCGTCGGAATCCGGGGCAAACGTTAGTAAAGAGATTGCGGTGGCGAAAACACAATCCATTGATGATCTGATTCGAAAAGTGACAAAGTTGATTTTTGGAAAACCAATCGGAGTAACCTATGAAATTCCGAGCGTGATTTTGGCACAATTTATGGTGGCGTGTGCGTTTGCCGTCCGAACGATGCGCGTCACGTTCGATCAGATAGGGCCGCGCTACGAGCAGGTTGCGATGACTCTGGGTTGCAATCGAGGTCAGGCGTTCTGGCGTGTGGTATTTCCACAGGCATATCGGGGATTGTTGGCAGCAGGAACGCTCGCATGGGCTCGTGCGCTGGGAGAATTCGGACCCATTCTGATTTTTTCCGGCGCCACACGCATGAAAACGGAAGTCCTGCCGACAACGGTGTTTTTGGAGTTAACTGTTGGTAATATCGAAGGTGCAGTTGCAGCTTCATTAATAATGGTTGTTTCCGCCTTGTTCGTGTTAGTGATTGCTCGGATGTTTGGTTTGACCCGCGCAGTAATTTAAAATCTTGTTTGGAAAAGTAACGATAGGCGGTGGGAATAATTTTACCGTCTGATTAGATGTGTCATGATATCAGTAAATAAACTCTGTGTTAAAGTTGGCGATTTCGAGCTGAAAGATATCAGTTTTGAAGTACCTGAGGGGCATTATGCCGTTCTGATGGGCAAAACGGGTAGTGGGAAAACTACCATTCTTGAAACCATTTGTGGCTTGAAAAAAGTGCTTTCCGGAACAATCTGTCTCCATGGGAAACTCGCCACACATACAAGACCAGCGGAACGTGAAATTGGATACGTGCCTCAGGATGGTGTACTGTTTCATACGATGACGGTGAGAGATAATCTGTCGTTTGCATTAGAGTTAAGAAAGTGGAGTAAACAAAAAATCGATGAGCGTGTGGAAGAGTTGGCAACTCTGTTAGGGATAACAGGATTGTTGAACCGAACACCCTTTGGTTTGAGTGGAGGAGAAACACAAAGAATATCTCTGGGACGCGCATTAGCGGCAAAGCCAGCCATATTATGTCTGGATGAACCCTTAAGTGCTTTAGATGAAGACACACGAGGTGAAATGTGTACTTTGCTGAGTGATGTGCAACGCTTAACGGGTGTTACGACATTGCATATTACTCATAACATTTCAGAGTCAGATCGTTTGGGGGATATCAAATTTCTCATAGAAGGAGGAGTACTTAAAAGCCTGACTTCGAAAGTTAGGGAAAAGAGATCCGATCTCACCGGAAAAGTGAGTCAGGAGACAAGCTCCCCGTCTGATAGTTCTACGCAGGTGAAAGTCGATTAGTATGAAGATTATCGTAGAGTTTACGGCACAGGTGAAAAAAGCTGCTGGCGTGAGCAAAGAAGAATTTGAGGTAAGTGAGGGAACTAGTTTACAGGAACTTTTGAAAGAAGTAGCCGAACAGCACGGCCCCTCTCTCAAACCGATTCTTTTTCCGGATTCCGATGAACTACATCCCTCAATCTTACTATTTGTCTCCAGTAAACAGGTGATGTGGGATGAGCCTTTGACGTTAGAATCGCATCACGTCGTGACGATTCTCTCACCCATTTCAGGGGGTTAAGTCTTCCGATTGAAAACATTATTTTAACACTTTGAAATGTGAGAGATACAGGAGTCATGATGTCTGGTTTCGTTCCCCTGACAGATGAAGAACGAGCTGTTTACGAATGGCAGATCTGGGTTCCCGAGTTTGGTGAAGCGGGACAGGAAAAATTAAAAAATGCCTCTGTCCTGGTTTCACGATGTGGCGGATTGGGTAGTGTGGTCGCTTATGAATTAGCGGCTGCCGGCATCGGGAAGCTTGTGATAGCACATGCGGGAAATGTCAAACCCAGTGATTTAAACCGGCAATTGTTGATGACACATGACTGGTTGGGTAAACCTCGAGTGGAATCAGCAGAACGCCGCCTTAAAGAACTGAATCCCCGTTTGGAAATTGTGGCGATTCCCGAAAATATTTGTGAAGAGAACGCCCAACCGATTGTGGAGCAAGTAGATTTAATCGTTGACTGTGCCCCGCTCTTCCCGGAGCGTTATGCAATGAACCGGCAATCGGTCTTACAGAATAAGCCTTTAATCGAATGTGCGATGTACGATTTGGAAGCACAAGTGACAACATTGATTCCCGGTCAAACGGGATGCTTATCTTGTTTATTTCCAAACGATCCACCAGCCTGGAAGCGAGAGTTTCCTGTATTTGGCGCGGTTTCAGGTACCGTGGGATGTATGGCGGCAATGGAAGCCATTAAGGTGCTTTCCGGTATAGGAGAGCCTTTAACGAATCAATTGTTGATGTTTGATCTGCGAGAAATGACATTTCATCGCAATACGATTCAGCGTCGTATGGGCTGCCCCGTCTGTGGGGAAAACAAGTGCTAATAAAATTCGTTTTAAAGAGTTCACGATCTCGGGGGAATCTTATGAGAGATTGCATGCAGCAAATTGTACTCATCACTGCGATTGTTTCAGGGTATTTCATAGGTACTGCGAATCCAGTTCTGTCTGCCGAAGTAGAAAATCAATCTGAGTGGCGCGCAGCGGCGATCTCGGTTGTGATCACACCGGAAAAGTCGATGTGGATGTCAGGATATGCCGCGCGCAACAAACCATCGGAAGGCAAAGTGCATGATCTCTATGCAAAAGTATTAATCATTGAAGATGTGAGAGGACAAAAAGTAGTCATTGTCACCACAGATTTAATTGGGATTACGCCCGCATTAAGAGATCCCATAGCAGCTCGTTTAGAATCTGAGTTTAAAATTCCTTCAACCGCATTATTAATGAATGCCTCGCATACTCATTGTGGACCAGAGCTAAGAGAAGAGAAAGCATCCCGTCGTGGGCTTGGGGGAGATCGTGGAGCTGAGGCGCGTGAATATACTCAAAAACTGAGTAAGAAGATTGTGGGAGCGATCGGCCAGACCCTGAGCAAACTGGAACCAGTTCAACTTAAATATTCCTATGGTCGGGCAGGTTTCTCAATGAACCGACGTTTGCCAACAGCCAAAGGCGTGAGCAATAGTCCCCATCCGCAAGGACCCGTTGATCAACGGGTGCCGGTCTTGAGTGTCAATCGTCCTGATGGTTCTATTGTTGCAGCTCTGTTTGGGTATGCATGCCATAACACAACTCTCAGTTTTTATCAATTTTGTGGTGACTATGCCGGATTTGCTCAGGAATATCTGGAAACGGATCATCCAGGCATGATTGCCTTATTTATGATGGGGTGTGGAGGAGATCAAAACCCGTATCCGCGGAGAACATTGGATCTTGCCAAACAGCATGGACGTGCACTTTCAAATGCTGTGGAAGTGGCGTTGTCAGTTCGGCAGCCGCGTTTGATTCATGGTCCTCTTGGCGTGGCCATGGATGATGTGGAACTGGAGTTCACAACTCCTCCCTCTCTTGAAGAATTGCTCAAAAAACAGAAACAAGGGAATAAATACGAAAAAAGCCATGCAACACGTCTGTTGGCACAAGTTGAAGAACGAGGCGGCATTCAAACACGCTATGCATTCCCATTACAAGTCATTCAATTTGGAAATGATTTAACATTAACCGCAATTTGTGGTGAAACCGTCGTCGATTATTCTCTTCGACTTCAAACAGAACTGAAGATCAACTCTGGAACAGAAGGGAAGGGAGAACCCATTATCTGGGTGGCCGGCTATTCGAATCATGTTTTTGGTTACTTGCCGAGTCTTCGCGTATTGAAAGAGGGTGGATATGAAGGAGGGGGTGCGATGACATATACTTCTTATCCAGGACCTTTTACTGATTCAGTAGAAAAACGTGTCATTTCCAAAATCAAGGAATTGACAAAGCAGGCCCGGAAAGCATCCCAATAGATCCATAATGATATTGGAATTTGATGCTGGTTTTTATCAAAAATGGCGGATTTTTATATTTCGCATTCTCTTTACTAAAATTCATATCTACAATAGATTTTTGATTATGTAAGAGATTTAGATCGAAAAATTCTGTTCGTTCTCGCTTGGAGTAAATTGTCATGTTATGTAACTCTACAAAACAATTCATACTTGTCCTGGTTGCTGCTATTTCATTGATAGTACTAACTTCTAGCGCAAAAGCACAAACAGAGAAGGAAGTGACCGAGTCAAGACTCAAGGGGATCGAGTTTCTGAAATCTCAACAGAAGGATGATGGGAGTTGGGAATATGAAGGGCATCCTGTCGGAATTACTGCACTTTGTACTCTTGCACTTTTGGAAAATGGCGTACCCGTCAATGATCCTCTTATACAAAAAGGCAGAATGTTTGTTCTGAAAGAGTCAGAGAAACTCAAATCAACTTATGATATTGCGTTGGGTACCTTATTGCTTTCCCGTATCGGTCACCGGGAAGACAAGGCGATGGTTCGAAAATATGCAGCGCGACTGATAGCCGGCCAGACGACCACAGGAGGCTGGAGCTACTCGTGTCCATTGGCGTCACCTAGCCTGCTTAGTAATCCAAGAGCACGTCCCAAACTGGGGACTTCTCCAGGTGACAATAGTTGTACACAGTTCGCTGTGTTGGGGCTGTGGACTGCCTCTCGATATAATATCGATATCCAGAAATCGATGATCGGGGTTGCCAGGCGATTTGTTGAGACTCAAAATGAGGATGGTGGATGGTCCTATGCACTTCCTACTGAGGAGAAGGAAGAAGCTTCTAGAAATTCAATGACATTGGCAGGACTCTTTTGTCTGACTGTTGCCCGCGCGACAAAAATTAGAGCAATGCAAGAGCAAGAAGAGGAACTTGAAAAAGAGTCAGGAGCCCGCACAGGGTCACAAAAAGAAGGAGAGACTTTGGTCTCGGATCCCATCTTTTCCAAAGGCTTGGAAATGGCCGGGAAGTATGCAGCTGGAATCAGTGCCTCTTCCGCGCGATACTTTCTATGGTCAACCGAGCGAGTCGGCGTGCTGTTAGGATTAGAAAAACTAGGGACAACGGATTGGTTTTCAAAAGGCGCGAATGTTCTTATTAAAACTCAAAAAGAGGATGGGAGCTGGGAAAACTCGCGCGGAAAACTGGCAGATACTGCTTTTGCAATACTTTTCCTACGGAAAGCAAATTTGGGAAGTGATATTTCACGTATGTTGAATGGAGAACCGGAAAAGAAATTCCAGGTCTACACTCAGGAGAAAAAACCAGAATTTATTACACTTTCTGCAGCGATCTCTGCTGCGAAATCGGGTGACCTCATTCGAGTGAACGGTGATGGTCCTTTTCGCGTTCCGCATATTGAAATTGGCAAAGACTTGAGTATCGAAGCGGGATTTGGCTACGCCCCGGTTTTTGTTTATTCTCGCGGTCGCAATAAATTAGGGCTCCGCGCACGTCCCGAGCGTGATGCGAATGTGCGTCACATTCTACGCGTCTCCAAAGGGACGCTGGCATTGGAAGGAATTGCATTTGAGTTTGATCCACCTGAAGTTGGTAAAACAGTCCCCTGGGCGGCTGTGGTCGTAAATGGTGGTAATCTGCGTATGCTGAACTGTTCCGTTTCAGAACAAAACAATAAGGGGATGGCCAGTATTCAAATTTTGAAACCTACTAATTCCTCCTTTACAAACTGTTTTTTTGTCGGAGGACGAGCAGCTTTTGAAATCGAAGGGACGGGAAAGCAGACGATAACTATAGATGATTCCGTATTATTCTCAAAGAAAATATTTTCAGTACTGAGAAGTTCTGAGAAATCTACCGGTGGCAGTATAAATCTGGATTTGAATCGCTGTACGCTACAGGCGGTTGCTGCGTTTGATTTCGAGCGATTTGTAAAAGACATTCATGTGAAAAGTGAGTTCAGTGCATATAAAATTGATAACCTGGGATTGTCGATGTTATCAGTAAAGTCATCCAAAGAGAATCGTTCTTTTTCAGGTGAAGGTAATGTTTTTGATGTGAAAAAATGGTTGGGAATGAGTGGTAAAGCAGATCCAGGTGTCACTGATGCGAAAACCTGGGACCACTTTTGGGGCAATAAGCAGGGGGCATCGTTACAGGAGACGATTGCCTTTACATTACGCCGTACCAATAATTCTTTTAATCACAGGTACAAACCTGACGACTGGGAACTTTCAGAAGATTCGAAAGTAGCCGCCCGACAATATGGCTTGGGGGCCAAACCAGCAAGTGTGGGAGCGGGACCTGGATTCAGCCGTTTTCGCAGTAGCATTCTCTATAACACATGGAAACAAAAACAAGTGGCCGATGCAAAATGATGAAGCTTGATTTAAGTCGGAATTGATTTTTAGAACAATTTCGTTAAAATTCCGATAAGCCTCATTTCTTGAAAGTCCATGAAAGAGCTTCTATTTCAACTTATTCGATTTCACGGTGAGAAAGTTCACCGATTTGGGAATGAACAACAGTAAATTGCGCCGCCAGATTGTATTCGAAGCGGCACGAATGATGTACTCTCGCCAGGAAACCGAATACTATCGGGCCAAAATGAAGGCCGCCAGAAAGGTATGTCAGGGATGGGTCAAGCCATCTCACTTGCCTAGCAATCGCGAAATACGGGATGAAATTCAGCGATTTGCCTGCACTTTTGAAGGGGATAGTCGTACTGGGAGTCTTCTTTCAATGCGGCTGCAGGCATTACGGTACATGCGGTTGTTGAAATCCTTTCGTCCAAAGCTCATTGGTAGCACTTTGACAGGTCATATACGACAGGGATCAGATATCGACCTCCATGTGTTTTCTCACAGCTGTGAGGCAGTAACAGCACAGCTGGATGAGGAGGGGACCGACTATCGTGTAGAACATAAAACAGTAAAAAAACACGGAGAGCAAAGGGTATTTACACATATACATATTCAGGATGAGTATGTTGTTGAATTAACCCTTTACCCAACGGAACGCTCCAGCTACGGTTTTAAATGTTCGATTACCGGAAAGCGAATTGAACGGGCGAGCCTTCCCGAGTTTGAACAGCTTCTCATGAAAGAATATCCGGCAATCGATTTAGATCAACAGGTGGCCGAAGTAGAACAGAGTGTGGATCGATTTCTAATATACAGAATGCTGTTGTTGCCTTTATCAGGTGTTAAACAGTCAAAAAAAAATCATCCAGAAGGTGATGCATTATATCATAGTTTACAAGTTTATGATCGGGCCTGTGACGAATTGCCCTATGATGAAGAATTTCAATTGGCTGCTTTATTGCACGATGTTGGAAAAGCAATCGATAGCCAGGATCATGTCGAAACCGGCTTGCATGCGTTGGATGGTTTTGTTACAGAACGAACTGTCTGGTTAATACAGCATCATATGGAAGCCCATGCAGTTAAAGCGGGAACCATTGGTGCACGTGCCCGACGGCGATTAATGGCAAATGAAAACTATGAAGATCTAATGTTACTGGAAGAATGTGATCAAGCCGGGCGTGAGCCGGGAGTCGATGTTCCCGACCTTGATGATGCACTGGATGCCATTCGGGAACTTTCCAGATTATGTGGTTGAATTACAATTCAAATTTTATCAACCACTTATTTCATATCTCAAACAGAAGCAGTTTTCCGACAAAGGGTGATTTAATGACGAAGAGAGTACTGAGCGTTGGGCAATGTGTGCCAGATACGAATTCATTAGTTCGCTTCCTGACGAGTAATTTTAACGTAGAGATTGACCAGTCTGACGTGGAGGTAGATACCTTTGAGAAAATGAAAAAACAATCGTATGACCTCGTCATGATCAATCGAAAACTGGATGCAGACTATAGCGATGGAATCGAACTGATTCAGAAAATCAAAGAATCATCTGAAGTAAAATCATCCAGGTTGATGCTTGTTTCGAACTATCCTGAATATCAACAGGAAGCAGTACAGGCGGGGGCCGAGTATGGCATTGGTAAGAATGAATACCAGAACCCGGAAACGGTTGAAAAGTTGAAACCTTATTTAGGTTGATAATGCAGGTAGCGACCAGGAAGCATTTCCGAATCAATCTTTAGAGGAACATTATCCAGTACGATAGGGACACCATTGGAAATGACGGTACTGATTCCTGATGACAACTGATGAGGGTTCTGATAGGTTGCATTGTCCTGGACGGTCAGCGGGTCGAATACGACAACGTCGGCAAAGTAACCTTCTTTCAGCTGGCTTCGTTTTCCAAGTCCAAACCGGACTGCAGCAGCCCCGGATAATTTATAAACCGCATCTTCGAGTGAAAAGAGTTTATGGTCTCTGACACAAGGGCCAAGTAAGCGAGGGGCAGAGCCATATTGGCGTGGATGGATGATGCCACCTTCCATATAAATTCCGTCTGTTCCCATCATATACAGGTCATGCTGCAATACCGGATCGACGAGTCGGTCATCGCCCATGTTAAAAACTAAAAGCACAGCCATCTCCTCTTCGATCAGCAGATTGATCAGCGCTTCTTCTTTGGATAGACCTGATTCTTCAACATATTGGCTCAACGATTTTCCCTGATGGTGTTTATTTTTGTCACTTTGCACCCAGGCAATTTGAATCGCAGAGATGTCCAGTAAATAGTTATCCAAGCCGTAGCGAACGCGTTGTTGAATTTCTGGTTGTTTTAATATTTCGATTGCTTTCAGAGGACCTGCTTCGAAGACTTCATAGGGCAGTAAAAAGTGGAGCATGGTCGAACCCGGTTGATAAGGGTAAACATCAAAGGAGATATCAACTTCATGACGTGCCACTTGATCGATATATTCCAGCGCTTCTTCTGCTTGTCCTTTATGTTGCCCTTTCATGTGAGAAATATGGACTTTGACCCCTGCTCTCTTTCCAATCTCAACCAGTTCTTTAATCGCAGGCATCAACGTTTTTTTATACCGCACATGTGAGACATACAGCCCATCGTATGGGGCCATTGCCTGGCAGGCCTCCACAAGTTCATCCGTAGTGGAAAAGCACTGTGAGATATAATCAAGGCCAGTAGAGATTCCCACTGCCCCGGCTTCCATGCCTTTAATGACTTCACAAGTGATCTGCTTCATTTGAAAATCATCGACCCTGCGCCGATCAAATCCACAAGCCATTGATCGCAGATTCGCATAAGGAATATGCGTCATTACGTTCTGGACATTCCGACCATCGATAAGATTCATGTATTCCTGAAGAGTTTCCCAGCCCGTATATTCGTCGGGGTGCAGTCCATCCAGCGAACGCAAGTAATAAACCCAGTCCTCTGCAGTACATCGATCTACAGGGGCATACGAGATCCCGTCGGCCATAATGACTTCTGTCGTGAACCCCTGTGATGTTTTGGAGATAAAGTTAGGGGTATTCAAAAGCCAACTATCAGAATGGTTGTGGACATCAACAAAGCCGGGAGACACAATCTTGTTTTGAGCGTCAATGCATTGTAAGCCAGTTGCTTGCTTCAGGTTTCCGATCGCTACAACTTTGTCTCCTTTGATACCAACATCTGCCAGGTATCGTGGAGAGCGGGTACCATCGATGACGGTACCATTTTTAATGAGAACATCAAAAACAGGGCTTTTATGGGAAGAATCGTCGGTATTCATGATTCGCGCCGAATTCATTTTGAGGAGTGACATGGGTGGGAAACTCTAAGAATCTTGTTCACTGTGACATTTTTTCGACGGGGAGAAAAGTCTCTTTAGAAAAATATTTCAAAATAAACAAGAGCTTCTTTACTTAACGGGAGTCGCCTGCAATTTTTCGATCATGGCTATTTCATGCGATATTCTGTTTTCTTTCATTCAGGCAGTAATTACAATAAATATAACTTTCCTCATTTGAGATTCGTAAAAGTTAAGAAACGTTTTAACCGACAAGAGTAAAATGACGTAAGAAGATTACTTTAGACCATTCAAACAGGAGCACTTCATGAGTCAACGTTCAACTCGTCGTGAGTTCATTAAACAGTCATCGGCATTAGGAGCTGCATTCTGGGTTGGTGGTCAGAATCTACTGGCTCAAGAGAAATCCCCCATTGAGCGGCTCAACTTTGCATCAATTGGTATTGGTGGTAAAGGGGCAAGTGATTCAGCGAGTGCTGCAAAAAATGGGAATTTGATTGCCATTTGTGATATTGATGATAAACGTCTTGCAAAAGCGGCTGTTCGCTATCCCAAAGCAAAGAAGTTTAATGATTATCGAGAGATGCTGACAGAAATGGATGGTCAGATCGACGCTGTCACTGTGAGTACTCCCGATCATTCACATGCTCCCGCCAGTGTGATGGCCATGAAGAAAGGCAAGCACTGTTTTACACAAAAACCATTAACCTGGTCTGTTGAGGAAGCACGCGTCATGCGTGAAGTGGCTAACAAGAATAAAGTAGCCACGCAAATGGGGAATCAGGGGACTGCCAAAGACGGGTTCCGCGGTGCGGTCGAAGTGATCCGTTCCGGTGTTTTAGGGAACGTCCGTGAAGCCCATGTCTGGACGAACCGACCTGTTTGGGGGAAAGGAATAGAGCGTCCACCAGAAGAAGAAGAAATTCCAAAGCATATTCACTGGGACTTATTTCTAGGACCAGCTCCTTATCGCCCCTTCAGTACAGTCTACACACCGTTTGAATGGCGTGGCTGGCTGGATTTTGGGACTGGTGCCTTAGGCGATATGGCGTGTCACACAATGAATATGCATGTGATGGCACTTGATCTTTTTGATCCTCTCACTGTGGAAGCAGAACAGGAAGGGATGATCGAAAACGAAACCTATCCGAAATCGACAAAAATCACTTATCAATTTGGTCAGCGCGGCGATCTGGTCCCTCTGAAATTGACCTGGTATGACGGTGGTAACAAGCCACCCGAAGAAATATTGATGGGTGAGAAAATGAAATCCAGTGGTGTTGTTCTTGTTGGTGATGAAGGTAATTTCTACACACCAGACGACTATGGTGCAGAGTATATACTGTTACCCAAAGACAAATTTAAGGATTTCAAAAAACCGGAACAGAGCCTTCCTCGCTCTCCAGGGCACTTTGAAGAGTTTGTGGTTGCCTGCAAAGGGGGCGCACCAGCGATGTCAAACTTTAACTACGCCAGCCGTTTGACTGAAACAGCACTGCTCGGCAATGTCGCTATCCGTGCGGGCAAAAAACTCGAATGGGATCCCAAGAAAATGGAATTCACGAATGCACCGGAAGCAAATAAGTTTCTGAGCCGTGATTACCGTGACGGGTGGTCCCTCTGATACCTGAACTCTGGTGACACCATTAAAGTCTACGAACTCCACAGAGCCATATGTTCTGTGGAGTTTTTTTATTGTAATGATGGGATTGTTCGAGTTGTTATGTGCTTAATCGATAATGTCTTCCAACGCTGAAAGTGAAACCACTTCCGTTCTGGAGACTAGAATTCTTTTCCGGTTGGCGGCGACACCGTGTATACCGATATCATGAACGTATAATTCGCGAGTCGTGGCTGTGTCTCTCAAGTCATGCACGTCTGCATTTTCCAAAGTGAGATAGTGTTGGTCTTGACCAATTAAGGTTCCAACGATCACATACAGACTGGAAAGATCAATTACTATCGTTCTTCCTTTCAACTGCTCAATAGAGTGACTTTCATTATTCATGTAGGACTTTCGACAAATATAGTGCGTGGAGAGAGCCTCCGTTTTTAACGGAATTCAGTAATCTATTTTGACTTGTTTCCAATCGAAATCAACCAGCGGGAAGTAGTTGATTTCAGCAAATCACTATCGGATGATAACTGTTCGGTATTGGATCCTGAGTGAAATCAGGCTTGACCTCTCTTCCGGAATTGACTATGAAAACGCTCTCATTTCAAATTTGCTCGATTTTCTCAGCTTCTTCCTCTCTAAGTTGCTGTGAATTATTTACTTACGCTAGTCCGTAGCGTATTGATGAGTCCACCATCCCCTTCACTCTCCCATCTGATACACATATTAAAAATGATGTATGTACCATTCGGTTTTAATCTCAAGTGGAAATTTATTTTCCTTTGCCTGTCATTGGTGGGCTTCTGGAATGTGCACATGCTTTCTGCTCTTGAGCCTGAGTCAAAGAAAAATACGCTCTTAATGATGAAGAGTGGGCGAATCATTTCTGGTCAAATCGGAGAAGGCGCTGGGGGATATCTCGTTAAGAATCCTGCGGGTAGCATGCTGGTTCCTTTTGGAGACGTCGTCTTTGAAGGGCAGGATATGCATGAGATTTATTTGAAGCAGCGTAATGCAATGAAATTCCCCACAGCGAATGCTCATCTCGACCTGGCGCGCTGGTGTATTACAAATCAATTAATTGATGAAGCAAAAAGTGAGTTAAAAGATGCGATTCGACTTGAGCCCAAACGCTCTGAACCTCAATTGATGCTACAGCGATTAATGGGGAAGTCTGCAGAGAATCGACCGACATTAAATGAAAAAATCAAAGAAGCTGTTCTAAGTAAGCAGATGTCGCGTTCGGAAGAAGCAACTTCATTAACAGGAATCTCACGTGAGCAATCGGCTATTTTCGTTCGAAAAATTCAGCCTGTGCTATTGAATAAATGTGGAAATGCAAGCTGTCATGGTAAGGCGGCAAAATCAGAATTTCGTTTAATTCAGGTACATCGGCGCTATGGAAATCAGCGTAATTCTGTCGAAAAAAATCTGGCAGAAGTTTTACGCTGGATTGATCTGGATGACCCTGCTCGCAGTCAATTACTGGTGAAACCGGAAAAAGAACATCCACAACGAGGAATGATTGTATTTACGGGTTATGCTGCCCAAAAACAGCAACAGCTTATTCAAAAATGGGTGTCGGCTGTGGTCTCTGATCGATTAGAACAGGATCAACTCAGGTCAGAACGTCTGGCGCGTCGTGCAGAACGTCGTCATGGTCAGGCCAGGAAAAATCTGTTAGACCCTAATTGGGGAAAGGATTCCGTAAAGCAGGCTAAGCTGGAAGTGGAACTCAAGCCTGCTGCTTTAAAAGGTGAGATTTCTTTAACTAATGGATTTAAGCCGAAGCAGCTGACTGACGGCGAGATCGAGGAAATGGTTCAGCCGAAACCGAATGACCCTTTTGATCCTGACCTCTTTAACAACGCAAGCTCCCAGCCCTGATTGATTTTAAGCCGAATTCAGGTTAGCAGCACCAGTGTTCGATCAGATCGGCATATTTTTGGGTTCCCAGTTCTAATTGTTCCAGCTCGATAAATTCATCGTGCGTATGAGCCTGCCCAATATCTCCCGGTCCAAAGACCACCATGTTTTTCATATCCGGGAACAGGCTGCCATCAGTTCCATAGGAAACCGTTTTCGCTCGATCAGTTCCTGCGATTTTGAGAACTTCATTGACGAAGGGGGAATTCGGATCAGTATAGACCGGTTGCCCACCACAACGGAACAGAAATTCGATACCACATTTTTCAGCTGCACTTCGAGCACGCGCGACGAGCTCTTCCGGGTCTTGTCCTGGCATCGGTCTGAAATAGACGGTACAGACACTTTGAGGGGGTGTAATATTCACGGCAGGAGTTCGGTCATTGATTCCGATGTTCCAGCCGTTGGTCGGTGGATCGAATTCCGGATTTTGCCAGCGAGGATCAGTCATACATTCTTCGTAAAGTGCTTTCATCTCGACGAGAAAGGGGATCATTGCCAGGTTCGCATTTATGCCCGTACTCAGGCTTGAATGTGCTGCCCGGCCGTGTGAGATAGCCTGGAATCCGTAAGTACCTTTATGAGCATAAACGACTTCCAGTCGAGTCGGTTCCCCAATGATTCCGTGGCTTTCGCCGGCGACCATTTCCTGGTACATGGTCGAATTTTCTGCGACATTCCTCGCACCGTGGTAGCCGACTTCTTCGTCAGCGGTACACATAATGTAAAGCGGGTGTTTCAGATCGCGGTCTACATATTGTTTGGCTGCTGCCAGGATACAGGCGATGGAGCCTTTCATGTCACAGCTACCGCGGCCGTAGAGTTTGTCCCCTTGAACGGTCGGTGTAAAGGGACTGAACTCATCTGTAAACCAGGGGTCGGCGGGGACCACATCAGTATGAGCGAAATAAGCCATGCCACCTTTGCCTGCTACTCCTTTGCGTCCGATGATACTCGCTTTGCGAATACCATTGGCATCGTCATATTCCAGACGTTCGATTTCAAACCCCAATCCTTTCAGAGTGGCTTCGACGTAATCGCTGACTTCCATGTTCGAAAAGCAACTGGTTGACTCAAATGCAACAAGCTTCTTCGTATATTCGAGTGCGTCCATTAATGATTTCCAGAATTGAGAGTTTTATTATTGGGGCATCAGGTGATGTTTGAAATGAGACAAGGTTTTCTTCCACATCACGGGGGAAAGCACATGTCCTGTTCCGTCTTCAATATAGTAAGTAAAGTTCTTTTCTGCATGCCTGGATGCGTAGTTCTTTGCAATTATTTTTACACCCTCCCGTACATCTTCTATCGGGCTTCCCCCATCCAGTTCACCAAAATTCAGATGCAAGGGGCGCGGCGCAATGAGAGCCGCGATATCCGGGGTGTCTCCATATTCATAAATGCCGGGAATAAAGTTGGGAAAGCAGTGCAACATGTGTTCCCGATGAATGCCTTTGTAAGTTGGCAGGCAGCAGTTTCCGACCAGGCATTTGATGCGTTCTTCCCAGGGACCAATCAGCCAGGTGTGGGTTGAACCCATTGAGTGGCCATAACAGCCGATTTTCTCGTCAACTACCTCCGGCCTGCTTTGCAGAAAATCAACGGCCCGTTTCATGTCCAGGATATTTTTCCAGGCCATGCACTTACCGGCGACAACATACCGCAAAAATTCAAAACGTTCAAATTGTCCGGCCTTTAGTTTTTTAGTCGGATCCTGGCGTTCTTCAAAACAGAGCGCATCAGGGCACAAGACCACAAACCCTTCTTTGGCCAGGGCTGCGCCGGTATGGTGCATTGGGTTCCCGGCTAAACCCGCTGGTTCGCTTTTGCCTAAATGATATTGACCCGCATGCTGATGCCAGATCGCGACTGCAGGCGCGGGATGTGCCGGTGTGACAGTATCGGGAATTAACAGCATCGCGGGAATCGCATCCCCGGGTTCAGCTTCATAGGTCAGCGATTCTATCCGGTAACCTTCCTTTTGGATCGTCTCCCGCGGTTTGGCATTTAACGCATGTGGCTCAGGCCATTCACCGCCCAGACCGTCTAATAGTTTCTTTTTAAATTCGGAGGGTTTCATAGAAACTGTTCCTGGATTCTATCAAATGATTTGTAGAAAATATGCATTCAATCTTCTCTTGTAATACCATTATGGTAGTTTAAGTGTTCAGATTCAAACCAGAACTTCTGGTTACAGATATTTAGAGATACGCGCTGTTTTGGCTGAATCGGCGAGTATGATTATCTGGTTTTACTCTAAAAATATTGTGAAGCGATGCAATCGATCACAGCTAAAACCCGAGCTCGTATTTACGGGACATCCCAGGCATGGCGCCTTTCGTTTCAGGCTGATCAAACGGAGGTATTCAAGGAGTGTGAGGTCTCATTGGAAATTCAAGGTGATCGCCGCAATGGATATCATCTTGTGATGAGTCCGAGTGGTTTTTTTACGGCTGATTCCTGGCATGAGACCAGGCAGGATGCTTTGGAAAAAGCTAATGAACTATTTGGCATTAAGTTCGAGGAGTGGTCGAAGTAAACCGTTTTCCGTGCGAAATCTAGCCTGAGCAGAGGGCGATGGTCGATTCTTACACAGAATTTGGTAGCATAAGTTGTCATTCTAATAAGTGATTTATGATCATATTCTTAATATAGAGTGATCCCACACGTATGAATTTGCGTTGAAGTCTGTATTGCGCTACTCATTTCTACACTCTCTATCACAGGCAACCGGAATGACGATTAAAGTAAGCTGCGGGATATGTGGGAAGAACTATAAGGCCCCTGATAAGGCGGCAGGGAAGCGATTGCGTTGTAAAGAGTGTGGAGAAACGATCAAGGTTCCCGAGCCCGAACCGGAATATGATGAAGATGATTTTACCAGTATGCTGGATGACGCTGTGGAACTGGAATCCAAGTCAAAATCCATCCCGCGGGTCGCCCGCAAGCCTATGGTCAAAGCGGAAAAGTATCAGGGGGATGAAGATGGCCCTGAGACCCGTAAAAAGGAAAATAACTACACGCAAGACCTGACGCAGACGTTTCTGTTCCTCTTGGATCCTGCCAACTTATTTACGTTTGTCATGATCTGGATACTGCTTTGCTGTAAGGATGTAATTCTTCCCTTTGCGGGAATATTCGGAATGTTAGGTCAGTTGATTATTCTCGGTTGGTATAGTAATTATCGATTCAGCATTATCTACGAGGCGGCTTCAGGAACAAGGGAGCTTCCCGACCTGAGCCCGGAAGAGGGCTTTTTTATTCCTATGTTGCAGTGGATTGCGACTTGGATTCTCGTGCACTTTCCCGCTTACTTGTATTTGGCAGTCGTTCTATTTTCTGGCATTGCCAACCTGGATGAAGGCGGTATGTTTGGTATTGCACTGGACGGGCTCTCCGAAATATTACCCGTCTTTCATTTTGGTGTTTTTGTTTTCCTGTATTGTGCTGGATTATTCTTCTGGCCGATTCTTGCCTTGTGTATCGCCGTTGGGGGCTTTGGAACAATTTTTCGGATTGATTTGATGGTTGTGACCATCTTTCGGACACCCGTGATTTATTTATTTACGGCGAGTGCAGTGTTTCTCACAGCCGTTCTTCAAGTGATCGTTATGATCGCCGCAAGGCAGGCCGGAATAGGGGCGATGATCGCAGTCATGACGCTGGTGCTCTATCTCGAATTTGTCACATTGCGGATGATCGGTCATTACTATCATCACTTTAAGAAACGTTTTGCCTGGAACTGGGGATAACTGGCAGGTGAGGTGGATTTTCAGAAAAATTTAAATATTTTCATGATACTCAAACAAATCTGGGGACCGGAAATGTCAGAAGAATGACAAAGCCCTTTGAGCAGTGTGTGTTTCTGGCGCGACAGCATTGAATCAATGGGCTTTGTTTTTTCATGTCAGAGGCACAAAAAACCGATGTACTGCTTGAACCGGAGTTGAGCCAGTTCACATCGAATCGCATTTATCTTATAATCAGGTTAAAAAGTACCCTGATATAAACCCGGCTGATAAGTGTCTCCAGGAGATCCCCATGCTTCCGAGTAATCTAAGATATCTTTCCCATAGTGTTCTGTTTTTCATTATGGGGATCGTATTCGCAATTCCAGGTGTCACTTTTGCTGCAGGTTCTTCGTTTTCATTTGGTTTTGCGAAAACGGAGATTACTCCCGAAGTTCCCTTACGGCTCTCCGGTTATGGAAACCGTGCTGTGGTCTATGAAGGCGTTGATGAGCCGATTTATATTCGCGCGGTTGCGATTAAAACGCCGGATCAAAAAATCTGCTCTCTGGTATCGCTTGATTCCATCGGTTTTGCGGGTGCTTTTGTTGATCGTATTTCTCAGCAACTAAAAAAACAATATGGCATGAGCCGCGATCAGTTGGTGATTTGCAGTACGCACTCGCATACGACTCCACAACCGGTCGAAGGTTTATCGAATATTTTTTCGACTCCCATGACGGATGCGGAAAAGCAGGCGTCCCAAAAATACTGGGATTCCGTTGAAACACGAATTCTGCAAACCATTGGGAAAGCTATTCAGGATTTGCGTCCCGGCAAAATGTCGATCGTCACTGGTAAGGTCAGTTTTGCTCAGAATCGTCGTGTGCTGAAGAACGGTAAATGGACCGGATTTGGAGTGAATCCCAAAGGGCCCGTCGATCATAGTTTGCCTTTGATCAGAATTACGGATACATCAGGGGAATTACGCGGATTGTTATTTAACTATGCCTGTCACTGTACGACTTTTGGCAGTGATTATAATCGGCTCAATGGTGACTGGGCCGGCTATGCAGCGAAATACATTGAAGAACAGCATGATGATATCGTTGCGATTTGTACCATTGGATGTGGCGCGGATCAAAATCCTATCCGAGGGGAAAAAGATGTCGCTAAAGATCTGGCGATTGGTCATGGACGTGCGATTGCAGTTGAAGTCGCACGGCTCTTAAAACAACCGATGCAAGAAGTGACCGAGGACCTGAAGACCGATTTTGGAGTGGCCGACCTGCCCTTTGATCGTCCGTCGGAAATGGCACTAAAGAAATCACTGGAAAGTTCGCGTCCCCAAGTCAAACAGCATGCGAAAAATATGCTGGCTATATACAAGGAAAATGGCCAGCTTCCTGAATCGTACTCTGCACCGGTTCAAGTCTGGAAATTCGGAAATCAACTCACCATGATCTTTCTGGGGGGCGAAGTCGTCGTTGACTATGTACTCCGATTAAAGAAAGAAATCAAAAGCGATTCTGTATGGGTAACAGCCTACGCGAATGACATTTTTGGCTATGTAGCATCAGAACGGATGCGCGATGAAGGTGGTTATGAGTACGATTTTTCAATGATTTATTATAATCAGCCAGGTCCTTGGGACAAAGGGACTGAAGAACTTCTGATGCGCCGCATTCATGAACTTGTGAAACAGGCTCGTTGATAGCCTGTTTGAATCTGTTTGAAAAATCATAAAAAATTACAGATATGTCACTTTCCCGGGAAAGTTGAGAAAGATGGTACAAATAAAAAAAGCGTGTTGTTTTACTCTGATCCTTTCACTCTTTGGCGTTATTGCCCAACAGGTCGAATCTGCTGACTGGCCCATGTGGCGGGGGAATGCGGAACGTTCGGGGGTGACTTCGGAAGAGTTACCCGCGGATCTGCGTTTAAGCTGGTCGTGGCAGTTACCATTGCATAAGGTTGCCTGGCCTAACGAAGAACGCCTGCAATACGATCTTGCTTATGAGCCGGTTTCAGTCGGAGATCGGGTTCTGGTCGGCTCGCCATTAGCTGGAAGCCTGACCGCCTTTGATGCAAAGACCGGCGAGGAATCCTGGAAGTTTTCTACGAACGGGCCCGTCCGATTTGCACCGGTGGTCTCTGGTGAGAATGTGATGTTTGGTTCCGACGATGGTTACTTGTATTGTCTGAAGCTATCCGATGGTGCGCTCCATTGGAAAATCAAAGGAGCGCCCGACACTCATCAGGAACGCTGGCATCTGGGTAATAATCGCCTGATTTCGTATTGGCCAGTTCGCGGTGCCCCGGTGATTCAAGACGGAATAGTCTATTTTGGGGCTGGCATCTGGCCTTCAATGGGAACTTATTTAAGTGCCGTTGATATCGCAACGGGAAAACGGAAATGGATCAACCAGCGGATTCAGTATTTAAAAAATGTACGAATCGATCATAACTACCTGCACGAATCGGGTCTCTCTCCGCAAGGCTATTGTTTAATGGCCGACAAGATGCTGGTCGTCCCCAATGGTCGTTCCATGCCCGCGCGCATCGATCCGGAAACCGGAAAAATGCACTATTTTGTGCAAGGTTATCGGAATGGAGATTCACGCGTGATGGCGGCCGGCGATGTTCTGCTCGTGGGGCATTCCGGCGTGGTGAATCTGGCGGACGGACGTGAGGTTGGCAATCGCTGGGTGGATGCTGGTAAAGATGCACCGAAATCCTGGAGCACGCCCAAGCGCGATCAGTTTGAAGGACCCTTTGACGCTTACAAGATGATGCCCGGCTGCAGTTACCGATCTGTCTATGACAAAGGCTTCAGTTATGGCGTCGATAAAGGCATTGTCTACGCTTACGATTTATCAAAGGCAAAGAAGAGTCTGTATGAGAAAAAACATGGCGCCCAAAAAGTCAAACCCGCCAAATGGGAAGCCCCCCTGCTCTGGAAACTGGATACCAAACTGGGAAAAGGTGTAACCCATTCGATGATTAAAGCCGGGAAGACACTGTATGGGCATGTAGGGTCGACACTCTTTGCTGCCAGGATTGCTGCTGATGGAAAATCAGCTGAAATCGTCTGGGAACAAAAACTAACTGAGACGGTTGGTTCACTGATCGCCGCTAATGGGCGATTGATTGTCTCCTGTTTGAATGGGAATCTACTCTGTTTTTCAGCTGAGAAACAAACACCTCTCTATCACGTGCTGTTTCCGGGGGCACTGAAATCAGAATCGGCTAAGTGGAAACAGCGGGGCAGGAAATTATTGGCTCAAAGTAATTCACAAGAAGGCTATTGTGTTGTATATGGAATTGAATCGGCTGAGTTGCTCGACGAATTGTTGTTACAGTCGGACCTGAAACTTATCGTAGTCGAAAATGATAGTGCGCTGGTCAATTCACTCAGGAAAAAATATCAGTCCGCCGGGTTGTATGGAGATCGAATCCAAATTCTAAATGCTGACCCCGAGACAATTGCGATGCCCGAATATCTGGCAACTCTTTTGATCGATACCAGGACTCCGTTGAAAAGTAAGGATTTCGTTGCGGCGAAGCTCAAATCAGTTCGTCCCTATGGAGGCGTGGCTTGTTTTGCTGTGAATCAATCCAATCGTCTGTCAAACCAAAAGACAGCAGACCAGTTGGGCACACAACATTGGGATCTAAAACTTCAAGGGAAACAAGCTGTCTTTCATCGCGTGGGCGCACTACCCGGTTCGTCTGACTGGACTCATGAATGTTCGGACGCGGCCCGCTCTTATTTCTCGCGCGATCAACTAGTTCGATCTCCCCTGGGAATCCTCTGGTATGGCGATGGTGCCGGTTATGGATTTCATAAATTTAAAGACTATGGACGTGGTGTGAAACCGCAGGTTGCCGGCGGTCGTCTGGTGGCCTTTGATGATCGCGCCAAGAAACTGACTGCCATTGATGCTTATACCGGACGGTTGCTATGGGACTTTGAGACAGGAACCACCATAGTCCGTTATGCGACTCTGCCCGATGCGATCATTGTTGGAAGAAATTCTGAATGTCTGATCCTCAATCCGGAAAATGGTGCGGTAATGAAAACCATGCCCTGTCAACTGAATCCAAAGCTGACTGGCGTGCCGGGAGTTGTAGATGTACGCGTGGCTGATCCTCTGGTTCTGGTCGCGATTGGTTTTGATCTTCCCAAAGGACACAGCCATCCAGCCATTGAAACCGGTTTATGGGATGCGAAAACGATTGTCGCCTTTGATCGCCAATCAGGAAAACAGCTCTGGTCAGTTACCGCTAATGAACGTTTTAATATCCATTCACTCGTGATTGGTGAAGGGCTCGTGTTCTGTGTTGATTCGATGGCCCCTTTAAAGGCAGATCAACTGCAGCGACGCGGAACGGCTCCGAAGGCTTTTACATCCGAGGTTCTGGCTCTTGATGCTGTTAATGGAAGTGTCAAATGGAAGTTCCAGCGCAAATATGGACATCGTGTGATGACCGGTCGTGGTCCGCTGGCAATTCGTCCGTATGATGACTGGGCCGCATATTCTTATCAATCGAAGTTTCTTTACACTGGAAAATTAAGTGAGATGCAGGCTTTGAATGCTGATACCGGAGAAAAAGTCTGGGAGAAACCGATCGGCTTACAACCTTTATTACTGTACGATGATTCGTTTATCAATCAGGCAGGAAACAAGTATGACCTGCTGACAGGCAAACAGATTTCGACGACGCCTCTTTTCAAGCGGAGCGGCTGCAATTACACGGTAGGCAATCAGAACCTGTTGTTTTTAAGAAATAATTGCGCCTCGTATGTCGATATGGACAAGAAGAAATCGTTCAGTTTGCGTAATTTACGTTCGGGTTGCAGTAATAGCCTGGTGGCCGCCAACGGTCTGTTAAGCATCCCCTGCTTTTCGACCGGCTGCATCTGTAATTACCCGCTGCAGACTTCGTTTGCGATGGTGCATATGCCTGAGTTGAGCCAATGGACCACGGATGACCCGATTGATGTGAAACAGCTCCGCGAGGCTCAGACAGCGGTGGCTCCTGAAATTTCGGGTAAACCTGCGAAATAGATTTAGATGTGGATAGAAATGCCAGCCGATTGGGAATATTCGTCCGCAGAATGCAATATTTTTTGCAATCAGATGACGCATTCTGGTGCCTAAGTATTGAGAATGAAAACACTTTCAAGCTAAAATCCTTTTCCGCTCAAGACGAGTTTCCAAGCGAACTCCTCTTGCGGCTCAGGAGTCATAATAGAAACAGGCGCCCGTAGCTCAGCTGGATAGAGCAACGGACTTCTAATCCGTAGGTCGCAGGTTCGAA